>ERZ791620.400-NODE-400-length-24510-cov-2.684482_pt1 | contig 24510 bp, 16 predicted proteins | sample MGYA00509962_ERZ791620 | MGnify/ENA primary metagenome ERZ791620 (study PRJEB30046, sample SAMN00715162) | human gut metagenome | study: EMG produced TPA metagenomics assembly of the A metagenome-wide association study of gut microbiota in type 2...
ATAGTCGGTTTATGTGGTGTATGTCCATGTAGAGCAGACATTCCTGATGGATAACGCGTCCCCAGTTGGCAATCTCGATATTTGTTTCATAAATCTGATTTAATTCATCAATGCGTATGGCATATAGTTTACAATCTTCCAGTAATTCTACATATTCGTATCCCGGTTGGTTGTGGTATAAGTCTTTCATCGCAAAAGTGATATCGCCTTCGCGTGAGAACCAGATCGTGATTTCTTCACCGTCACGCAGGCAATAGGAGCGGCAAAATCCTTTCTCAATAAAGTAGACGTGACGATCTGATACTCCGCCGTGTATCAGTAAGTGTTTCTTTGGCAATTCCAGCTTTTTCATGTGGCTGAAAAGCATTTCCAGTGAGCTGTCAGATACCGGATAATATCGGCGGATTCCTTTGATGATGTTCTCCATGTCTGTTTATTTATGGGAGCATTCCAGCCACCAGTCGATCATTTTCCGTGCCAGGCTCAACTTTCGTGGAAGTTCCGGCAAATTATCTCTTGTATAGAAATCACCGGAGCTTAATTCCTCTTCTTGCAATTTGATTTCTCCTCCGGCATAATCGGCAATGAATCCTACCATTAATCCGCTGGGGTAGGGCCAGGGCTGGTTGCCGAAATAAGTGATATTCTTCACGTCCAGTCCGGTTTCCTCTTTCACTTCGCGGGCTACACATTCTTCCAGTGTTTCGCCTGTTTCGAGGAATCCGGCTACAAGGCTGTTGAATCTGCCTTTAAAGTTGCGGGCATGAACGAGAAGTATGGAGTCGCCTTTGCGCACTAAAACAAGGATGGCTGTCGAGATAGCCGGATACACTTCACGGCCACAGTTCGGACAGCGTTTCATGATAGATTCCTTTTGTTCCATCGGAGTGCCGCAAGCCGAGCAGAACAGACTGTTTCTGTCCCAATGCAGTATTTCGTGGGCTTTGCCTGCTGCCTGATAATGTCCCAGCGGAAGGTATTCGTAAGAAGCGCGAAGCCCTATCATTGCATATTGCTCTGTCTCTTCAATAGGTTGGGATACGGAATAAGCTTTGCAGTTTCTTCCTTCCAGTGTGGTGATATTGTGTACTGTAGTCTTGTCTTTGATCAGGATAGGAGGAATTTCTCCGCAGGGAATGGCAAATGTACCGTTCCCCTCCTTTTCAAGTAGTAGTTCGTCTTTGTAAAAGACAAACCACAGGGATTCAGCTGTTTGATTCATTTTATATTTTTCTATTTTCTTCGCGCTGCGAAGTTATAAAAACTGTATCGATATATGTAGGGTTTACCGGATAAAATATGAATAGATTAACTTAAAAATATACTTTGTTCCACTCCAATCTCCTGAATGAAATAATTATCGTGTGAGATGGCTATCACAGTACCTGCATAGTTTTTGATGGTAGCAGTAATAATTTCGATGCTTTGTATATCCAGGTTATTGGTCGGTTCGTCCAGTATAAACATATCGGGCATATTATTACTGATCATCAGGCAACAAAAGGCAAGTCTCATTTTCTCTCCGCCGCTTAGCTTCCGGCAAGATTTATCCCATTCGGAAGCCGGAAATAAATATCGGTTCAGAATAATCTTTATTTCGTGCTCCGGCAGGTTGCGGCCATTGAAGGCATAGGCTTGTTCCAAAATACTGTTTCGATCATTGATGATCGAATATTCCTGATTCAGATATACATAGGTGAAATTTGCCTGTATGAGCGTGCCTTTCAGTGGTTGAAGTTGTCCGGTTATGATTTTCAGCAGAGTTGTTTTTCCGCTGCCGTTGCCTCCTTCTATACGAAGGCGGTCCCCGCTTTTCAGCTGGAAGCTGAGAGGAGCTTGCCAAAGTTGTGGCTGATCGGGATGATAACCGAAGTTAATCTCCTCTGCCGTAACCAGTATTTTACCGGTATGAAGTCCGGAATTGTTAAAGTCAGTCTTTAGTGCAGCTGTCGGCGAGAGTGAACTTCGGAGTTGGTTACGCTCGTCAGTTAACTTCTCGGCTTTCTCCTGATGGGCACCGGTTAGTTTGGCAGTGCTCTTTTCCGATTTGCTTTGCAAACCGTTCAGTACAATACGCGGAACACCTTTTTTCAGGTTTCTTTTTTCACCACGTACATTCTGTTTATCCCTCCGTTCAGCTGTTTCGCGGGCTACCTTGCGGGCGGTGCGGAGCGCTTTTTCTTTTTCTTCGATGCGTTGTTGCAGGGCTTCTTGCATCAGTGTTTTTTGTTCTTTGTAAAATTCATAGTTTCCACCGTAATAGCTGATCTGATGCTTTTCCAGTTCACATATTTCGGGAAGAAGATTCAGCAGTGTACGGTCATGGCTTACTACCAACAGCGTGGAACGCCATTTTTCCACCCAGTCATACAGACGTTGTCTGCCTGACGAATCGAGATGATTGGTCGGTTCATCCATCAGTATGACGGATGGATTATGAATGTCCATACCTGCGAGGAATACGCGTGTCTTTTCTCCTCCGCTGAGCAGATTCATTGGGTAGGATAGTGGGAATTGGCCCAATCCCCACGAATCGAGGGCGGCGACGGAACGTTCTTCTATATTCCAGTCGTCGTTCAATATGCTGAAATTTTCGATTGAGGCATCTCCCGCAAGGATAGCATGTAGTGCTTTCTGCTTATGGTCTATCTGTAAGGCTTGCGCGATGGTCAACGAATCATATTGCCCGAAATGTTGGGGAATATAATAGAGGTCGTCCGGTCGGACGATGACGCCGGAAGAGGGTGCTAATTGTCCGGCAATAATTTGCAGCAGGGTAGATTTGCCACAGCCGTTGTTGCCGACTAATCCTAACTTCTGCCCTTTACTGATGGCAAAGTTAAGGTCACTGAATAATACTTCTTTATCCGGATGGATATAGCTGATTTGTTGAATACTAATAGGCATGATGGTCTATTGGGTTTGAGGTTGAAAACTGGGTGAGGATAATCACGGGACAAGGGAACGACAAACACAATACTGGCTAAACAACACGAATTTCGTGATGCTTAACGATAAAGAAAAAGCATGGATGAAAAGTGATGTTTACTAGAAGTGTTGTCTTACTTAGAAATTCTCATTGTGGTAAGTATATAGTTTAACTTGGGTGCAAAGATAGTACTTTCTTTTATATATCACCGTTTTTTAGCTAAAAAAGATGTATTTCAGAGGTTCTGTTCGGTTGAATCAGAGGCTTTGTTTAGTCCATTCAGAGGCTCTGTTTACTCGATTCAGAGGCTCTGTTTTGAGTCTGTTTTAAATGATAGATATGAGTATTTGATTCATTTGAGTGTTTAATGCCGGTCTTTCTTGTTTTTCTTGCATAAATCATTTTCCCCAGTCGTACATCTAAGTATTACTCAAATGTGCGACTGGGGATAACTGTTATTGCCATAAAAATAGGCTCAGATTAGTGGAAAGACATAATAAGGTTATTAACGTATTCCTGCACGTTTTAGTCCCTCCCTTTACATTATACGTCAAATAATTGATTCAACCCCTCGCTCATACTCGGATGTGTGAAGATGAAGTCACGCAGGAACGTAGAAGTCTGTCCCGTCTTCATAGCCATTGCAACCATATTGATCAGTTCCGGAGCATCGGTACAGAACATGGTACATCCCATAATCTTACCGCTATGGCTATTGATAATAGCCTTTAGCATCCCATCAGTCTGTTGCAAGGTACGCGAACGGACAACGGAGGTTGCCGGCAGTCGGGAGACTTTAAAAGAATACCCTTTTCTCAGTGCCTCCTCTTCCGTAATTCCGATATGTGCCAATGGCGGATCGATAAATACAGCATAAGGCAGAGGATCCCTGTCGTTGATGTCACGTTTCTTGTCCCCGAAAAGCTGATCCCGGATAATACGAAAATCATCCAGTGAGACATAGGTAAATTGCGCTCCTCCTTTTACATCTCCCATTGCCCATATATGAGGGGCATTGGTATGTAATTGGTCATTGACTACAATTGCCCCGTGCGCATCGACTTCTACACCGGCTGCTTGCAGGTTCAGTCCTTCAATCATTGGTTTGCGGCCTGTGGCAATAAGGATCGCATCACCGTCTACAAAGTAAGGAGTGCCGTCCGAAGTATCCGAATAAGTCAGAGTTACCCCGTCGTGCGTATCATGGATCGATTGAGTACGGACATTCAGACGAATCTCGACTCCTTTCTTCTCCATCACTTCCCGAACGCTTTTCGCAATATCCGAATCATTGCGGGGCATGAATCTGTTTCCTGCTTCGAGAAGAGTCACTTTACTTCCGAAGCCGGCGTACATCGAAGCAAACTCCAGTCCGATATAGCCTCCGCCTACAATAATCAGGTGCTTTGGCAGAATATCCAATTCCAGAAGAGTGGTACTGGTGTACACATTTCGACTTTGCTGAATACCCTCTATACTGGGAATAATAGGTGTAGAGCCGGTATTGATAAAAATCTCTTTTCCCTGCAGTTCGATTTCTTCTTCGGGAAGAGCAACCTTCACCGTATTGGCTGAAACGAGAGACCCTTTACCTGTGTAAATAGTCACATTAGGGCGTTTGCTTAATTTCTCGTAGTTATTTTCTCTTAAAAAAGAGGTAAGTTTGTTTTTTCTGGCAATCGCCTGCCTATACATGTTACTCTGCTTATCAAAATCATTGTGATAAAGCAGGGTGGAAATCTCTGATTCGTGAATCAAAGTTTTGGTTGGTATACAGGCTACGTTAGGGCAAGCCCCTCCGTACATTTCATCGGACTGTTCGACGACAGCGACCTGCCATCCTCTGTTGGAAAGTTCGGCAGCCAGTGTTTTTCCTGCCTTGCCGAACCCTATAATAATTGCATCATATTGTTTCATAACTTCCTTTCATTAACGATTTATACTCAGCTATTATAACACATGAAGAGTATATTTGTTTTGCGTCATATCCGGGAAGCAAAGGTGTCCGTAGCGGACAGAATCAGCTTTTTTTCAGTGTTTTGAGTACGCGTTGTGACGAGTCTGAAAGAAGCACTACGGCTCCTGCGAGAATAACGATATCTTTGATAACCAGTCTTCCGGCACCGGACAATAGCGGGAAGCCAAATTCATCTCCACCCAGATTCGGAACCCAGACTTCGGGCGTGGTGACAAGGAAGGATAGTGTACCCAACGTCATAATGATGGCGAGCGTATCACCTACCAGCGCTACTTTCGGGAAGAAAATGCCCAGGAATACCAGAATACCGATACTCATGATGAGCGCTCCTAATCCATAGGAGAAAGTATAAGTGCGATTGGCTTCGTGCCAGGCGCGGTTTTCCGGAACGAAGGCTCCTTCCGGATTTTTGTGGTCTTTGTATTCAGGAGCATCTTTCGCATAGAAGAAGCTCATGAAGGGACTGTTGGCTACAAAAGGAACAATTCCGTCGGCTTCGTAGTGGAAATATTTCAGTCCACCGATCCATACGAATACGACTAAGATAGCTACACGGATAAACTTAATTCCGAAATTCTTCAAGCTGGAAGTGAAGGTAAGCAAAGCAATAAATTTCTCTTTCATTTTGCGGTCTTTTTATGGGTTTAACTTTATACCGCAAAGGTCGTGCTTTCTGCATACCCCCGAAATGGCAATACTTCCGCTTCACTTATCAATTCTTCCCAACTTCCGTATTTCTGAACTGTACGGCACTCTGTCCTGTCATGTTTTTGAAAAAACGGCTGAAAGAAGCCTGGTCTTCAAATCCCAGGATATCGGCAATTTCTTTCGCGCTCTTATTGCTGTAGAGCAGGAGGCGTTTGGCTTCCGCTTCCACCCGTTCGTGGATGACCCTTAGCGGAGAAGGCAGTTTACATGTTGAGAATATGTTCGAAAGTGTCTTCGGTGACTTGTGAAGCATATCGGCATAGTCCTGTACCTGCTTTTTGGTCCGGTAATGCTCGTCTACTAGGTTGTAGTATTGGCGGACAATCTCGAAGCCGGATTCCTTTTCGCGCGTGATATCCAGTCGCTGACGGGCGATTCGGGTGCATTGGATGATGAAACGCTTCAGCAGGATACGCAGCATTTCTTCCTGCAGGCTGTCGGAAACGGTGAACTCGTTTTCCATGGCTTCGGTAATCTGGTCCAGTTGCCGGCGTTCTTCTTCGTTCAGTGTAAAGCGGACAAGGTGGGACGAGCCGTTGAAAAGGAAGCCGCTGCACGACACTTCGTGGTCGTTTCCATAGATACAATAGAAGTTGCTGTTGAACAGCAAAGTCATATATTCACCATCTATGGACTTAAATTCAAGATGCTGCAGATGAGTCAGTGAGATAACGTCATCTTTTGAAAGTACCATCTCCTGATGGTCGATTTCTACTGTAATGCTTCCTTGGCGGACCCATATAAACTTATAGAGTCCTTTTTCTTTTTGCAAAGCTTTCTCTGTCAGATAAGAATCTGTGAGAGCGAGTGTTCCTTTTAGTTTGGTGTGATACTGTTGTAACATAATTTATTCCTCCATGGCTGATGCGTCAAATGACAGCGGTAGTAAATCGCCGATACTTTTTACTTCGTAGATACATTCTCTGCCGTATAGCAGAATGCGGATAGGCTGGCCGTATCGTTTTTCCGTTTCCAGAATCACTTGGCGGCAGGCGCCACAAGGAGGAATAGGAGTTTCTATAAAGTCCTTTTCGGTTCTTGCTGCGATAGCGAGAGTATTTACCGGTTGGTCGGGATACTGCGAGTTGGCATAGAACAGGGTAGTACGTTCCGCACAAAGTCCCGACGGGTAAGCTGCGTTCTCCTGATTGGTTCCCGTCACAATGGTTCCGTTGTTCAGCAGTGCGGCGGCGCCTACCGAGAAATGCGAATAAGGAGCATAACTGCGGGCGGTTGCTTCCATGGCTGTTTTCATTAATGACCGGTCAGCTTCGTTCAGTTCATCGTATTGATATACTTTGATTATAGCGGTAATTGTGAGGTCCTTCATATCGGTAAATAGGTTAGTTCTACATTATTAATGTTACAAAGTTAGAAAAGAGATTGATAATCCCAATTATTTTTCAGATTTTTGTGTCCGATAATCCACATATAAGTTAAAATGGAGAACAAATTGTATAGACTAGTCTTTCTAACTGCCATTATCTTCTTTGCCGTAGGAGTACAGGCACAAAGACGGAATGCACGTTATGTAGAATATATAAATAAGTATAGTGACTTGGCTGTGGAGCAGATGAAGCTTCACAAAATTCCCGCAAGCATCACTCTGGCACAGGGATTGCTTGAAAGCGGAGCCGGAAACAGCCAGTTGGCACGCAAGAGTAATAATCACTTCGGTATTAAGTGTGGCGGCAGTTGGCGCGGACGTTCGGTACGTCATGACGACGATGCCCGCAATGAATGCTTCCGTGCCTACAAGCATCCCCGCGAATCGTACGAAGACCATTCCGACTTTCTGAAAAGAGGTGCCCGTTATGCCTTCCTTTTCAAACTCGATATCACCGATTACAAAGGATGGGCACGCGGATTGAAAAAGGCAGGATACGCCACAGACCCTTCCTATGCCAATCGACTGATTACGATTATCGAAGATTACGACCTGTATAAATATGACAGCAAAGGTGTCTACTCGGAACGCAAGTTGCGAAAGAACCCGTGGCTGCTGAGTCCGCATCCGGTGTATATCGCCAATGATATCGCCTATATCGTAGCCCGTAGTGGGGATACTTTCAAGGATTTAGGTAAGGAATTTGATATCAGCTGGAAGAAGTTGGTGAAGTATAACGACTTGCAGCGTGATTATACTTTGGTGAACGGAGATATTATCTATCTGAAGAGTAAAAAGAAGAAAGCATCCAAGCCTCATACTGTATATATTGTGAAAGACGGCGATTCTATGCATGCCATCTCGCAGAAATATGGTATCCGTCTCAAGAATCTGTACAAGATGAATCGTAAGGACGGAGAATATATTCCGGAGGTAGGAGATCGTTTGCGTCTGCGTTAGAAAACTTTATGCCATACTCATGTGTTATTATGTATGATAAAACATGATTAATATATGAGTCTAAATATTGCAAAGGACAGTAAGAAACGGGTCGTCATTGTAGGCGGTGGTTTCGGTGGCTTGAAGTTGGCTAATAAGCTGAAAAAATCAGGCTTTCAAGTTGTGTTGATAGATAAGAACAACTATCATCAGTTCCCTCCGTTAATTTATCAGGTGGCCTCGGCAGGTATGGAACCGACTTCCATTTCCTTCCCTTTCCGCAAGATATTCCAGCATCGGAAAGATTTTTATTTCCGTATGGCGGAAGTACGTGCTGTTTTCCCCGAAAAGAACATGATACAGACTTCCATAGGGAAGGCGGAATACGACTATCTGGTTCTTGCTGCGGGTACGACGACCAATTTCTTTGGTAATAAACATATCGAAGAGGAGGCCATGCCAATGAAAAACGTGTCCGAAGCTATGGGGCTCAGAAATGCGCTTCTCGCCAACTTGGAGCGTGCTGTGACCTGCTCCAACAAACAGGAACAGCAGGAGTTGCTGAATATCGTTGTCGTAGGTGGTGGTGCCACGGGAGTGGAAGTGGCGGGAGTACTTTCGGAAATGAAGAAATTTGTATTGCCGAATGATTATCCCGATATGCCCAGCAGTCTGATGCATATTTATCTGATAGAAGCGGGTCCGCGGCTACTTGCCGGAATGTCCGAAGACTCATCTAGTCATGCAGAACAGTTCCTCCGTGAAATGGGAGTCAACATTCTTTTAAATAAGCGTGTCACGGATTACCGTGACCATAAGGTGACACTTGAAGACGGCAGTGAGATTGCTACCCGTACTTTTATTTGGGTAAGTGGAGTGACCGGAGTTTCTTTTGGGAATATGAATACGTCCGTAATCGGTCGTGGAGGCCGTATCAAAGTAGATGCCTTCAATCGGGTAGAAGGAACGAATAATGTATTTGCCATTGGTGACTTATGTATTCTTTCCGGTGACGAAGATTATCCGAACGGACATCCTCAACTGGCACAAGTTGCCATCCAACAAGGGGAATTGCTGGCAAAGAATCTGATCCGCCTGGAAAAAGGAAAAGAGATGAAGCCTTTTCATTATCGTAACTTGGGGTCGATGGCGACTGTCGGGCGTAATCGTGCCGTGGCGGAATTCAGCAAGGTGAAGATGCAGGGATGGTTTGCTTGGGTAATGTGGCTGGTAGTGCATCTGCGCTCTATTCTGGGAGTACGCAATAAAGTAGTGGTGTTGTTGAACTGGGTATGGAATTACTTCACCTATGATCAGTCCATGAGAATGATTGTCTATGCCCGCAAGGCGAAAGAGATCCGTGACCGGGAAGCAATTGAGGCAACTACCCATTGGGGGAAAGACCTCATACAGGAGCCACAACCGGCCAAACAAGAACCGCAACCAAACTCAAAAGAAATAGTATAGCACCGTTTTGCGATGGTGTCACTATCCGGTCGGTATAGTGACACTATTACAAGGAGATAGTGACACTATAACAACAGTATAGTGACACCATGTTTTTTTGAACGGTAAATTCGTACAAGGTGTCCGATATCGGACACCTTCTCTTTTTTATTATTCTCTGTTAATCAGTTGATTATGCTTTTGGCATAGATTTGGTATAATAAAAGGTAAAACAACTGAAAGTGAAATTGTAAATACTTAGATATGGACAGAGAAATACCCAAAGAAGTGCGTAACAAAGAACGCAATAAAAAGATCATCCGTTATTCATCGATAGGAGTGGCCGGTATAGTTGTTATCGGCATACTTATATCTGTCATGCGGACAGGAGTGGAAAAGAAGGATCTGGTACTTTCTACAGTTGATAAGGGAATGATTGAAGTTAGTGTCAGCGCCTCCGGTAAGGTAGTCCCTGCATTTGAAGAAATCATCAATTCTCCCATTAACAGTCGTATCGTTGAGGTATACAGAAAAGGAGGGGATAGTGTGGAAATCGGCACTCCGATTCTGAAACTCGACCTTCAGAGCACGGAAACGGAATATAAAAAACTGCTTGACGAAGAACAGATGCGCCGCTATAAGCTGGATCAGCTTTGCGTCAATAATCAGACGAAACTTTCCGATATGGCGATGCAGATTAAGGTCTCTGCCATGAAATTGAGCCGCATGAAAGTGGAACTTCGGAACGAACACTATCTGGACAGTCTGGGAGCGGGAACAACAGATAAAGTGCGTCAGGCAGAATTGAGCTATAACGTAGCACAACTGGAATACGAACAGCTCCAACAACAATATAAGAACGAAAAAGAAGTAGCGGCTGCCGAACTGAAAGTGCAGGAACTGGATTTCAATATCTTCCGTAAAAGTCTTGCCGAAATGAAGCGTACACTGGACGATGCCCAGATTCGGTCTCCGCGTAAAGCGATTCTTACCTACATTAATAATCAGATCGGTGCTCAGATTTCGCAAGGCGGACAGGTGGCCATCATCTCAGACTTAAGCCATTTTAAAGTAGAAGGTGAAATAGCCGATACCTACGGTGACCGGGTAGCTGCCGGAGGGAAAGCGGTTGTGAAGATAGGCAATGACAAACTGGAAGGAACGGTCAGCAGTGTGACACCCCTGTCTAAAAACGGAGTCATTTCTTTTACAGTGCAGTTGAAAGACGATAATAACCACCGTTTACGTTCGGGACTGAAAACGGACGTTTATGTGATGAATGCCGTAAAGGAAGATGTGATGCGGATGGCAAACGCTTCTTTCTATGTGGGACGTGGTGAGTATGATCTTTTTGTCCGGACATCTGATGACGAACTGGTGAAACGTAAAGTACAGCTGGGCGATTCCAACTTTGAATATGTGGAAGTGGTGAGTGGCTTACAACCGGGAGATGTAGTGGTAGTCAGTGATATGAGCTCTTATAAGAACAAGAATAAGCTGAAAATGAGATAAAAACGATCTAAATTAAATACTTATAGTTATGATAACATTGACTTCTCTCTCTAAGATTTACCGTACGGACGAGATTGAAACGGTAGCACTGGAAAACGTGAATCTGACCGTAGACCGCGGAGAATTTCTAAGCATTATGGGGCCGTCCGGATGTGGCAAATCTACTTTGTTGAATATTATGGGACTGCTTGATGCACCCACAACAGGAACTGTTGAAATTAACGGTACGCACACTGAGGGAATGAAAGATAAGCAACTGGCGGCTTTCCGTAACAAAACACTGGGCTTTGTATTCCAGTCTTTCCATCTGATTAATTCACTCAATGTGATGGATAACGTTGAGTTACCGTTACTCTATCGTCGTATCGGCAGCGGTGAACGCAAGCGTTTGGCGAAGGAGGTACTGGAAAAAGACGGGTTGGGGCATCGTATGAATCACTTTCCGACACAGCTTTCCGGTGGTCAGTGTCAGCGTGTGGCCATAGCGCGTGCAATTATCGGTCATCCGGAGATAATTCTGGCCGATGAACCTACCGGTAATCTGGATTCTAAGATGGGTGCCGAAGTCATGGAACTTCTCCATCGGCTGAATAAGGAAGACGGCCGAACTATCGTTATGGTGACGCATAATGAAGAACAGGCGAAACAGACTTCAAGAACTATCCGTTTCTTCGATGGCCGTCAGGTACAGTAATCCCCTTTTAAACTCTAAAAAAGCTAATCATGACAAAGAATATTTTTATAACTGCTGTTGCGGTATTATTAAGTGTAGCCCTTTGCCCGCTTTGGGCACAAAATGTGAGTGAAGATTGTAAAGTAGGCGAATTTTCCGCTATCAATCTGCGGTCGGTAGGTAACATTATTTTCACTCAGTCCGATACTTATTCCTGTCGGATGGAAGGTCCTTTTGAATATGTCGATAAAACAAAAGTAACGGTAAAAGGAGAAACATTGGTTATCGAATATAAGCAGAAGAATGTAAAAAACGTTAAGAACCTGACGTTCTATATCACAGCCCCTGATTTGAAGAGTGTAAAGATCGATGGTGTCGGCAACTTCAATGCTAAAGAAACCCTGAAACTGAAAAATGTAACTTTCAAACTCGATGGAGTGGGAAACTGTGAGGTGAAAAAGCTCCATTGTGATGAGTTGGAATTAATGGTAGACGGGGTAGGGAATATGAATGTCAATGTAAACTGCAATACTGTGAAAGCCAAAGTGGATGGAGTCGGAAATATCAAATTGTCCGGCAAGGCAGACAGAGCTTCTCTGAAGCGTGACGGAGTAGGCAGAATCAATCATAAAGGCCTGAAATGCCCGGATGTGAGCACGAAAGGCTGGGGATTCTGATAAGTATGAAAATGAATGAGAAGATAATGAGATTACAATGATAAAACTCTATTTCAAACAAGCATTTCACCTGTTGAAGGAGAATAAGTTACTTTCTTCTATCTCTATCATAGGTACGGCATTGGCTATTGCTATGATTATGGTGATTGTGATCACATTGCGTGCTACTATTGCACCCTTTGCTCCGGAAAGCTATCGTGACCGTATGTTGATTTTCAGGTATGCGGGATTTCAGTATAAAACAAACGAGAACTGGCAGAGTAACGGACCTGTTTCTTATAAGACAGCGAAAGCCTGTTTTAAAGAAATGGCTGCCCCTGAAGCAGTTACTATAACCAGCAGTTTCTCGGAAACGATGCTGGCTGCCAAGCCAGCGGGAGAGAAGGTTAGTTGCAGTGTATTGCAGGTGGATGATGATTTCTGGAAAGTATTTAAGTTCGATTTCCTTTCGGGATATCCGTTTGATAAGGCTACTTTTGATGCCGGTGCAACCAAAGCAGTAATATCTGAGGATATAGCCCGGCAATTGTTCGGAACATCGGATGTAGTCGGAAAAACATTCCTTTTAAATCACTCCGCTTATATGATTTGTGGAGTTGTGCGTCCCGTATCCAAACTGGCACGGTATGCTTATGCCCAGATTTGGATTCCTTTAAGTTCAACAGATGCGTTTACCGCCAGTTGGGGTGAATATGGAATTATGGGAATGGTGAGTGTCTACATTTTGGCTAAATCTCAGGATGACTTTCCGGCAATCCGTATGGAAGCTGAACGTCTCAGGGACAGATATATGGAAGGTTATCCGGATTATGAATTGCTCTATCGTGACCAGCCGGATACTTATTTTGTGGCGGCGCAACGATATTCAGCCAATAATCCTCCGGCTGTGAAGCAGGCTGTCCGTCAGTATATAATAACGTTAATCATTCTGTTGATCGTACCTGCTGTCAACCTTTCCGGACTGACATTGTCGCGTATGCGCAAACGCCTTTCTGAAATTGGTGTTCGAAAAGCTTTCGGTGCGCCCAGACGCGAACTGATGATACAGGTACTTTCTGAGAATATGCTTTATTCACTGTTGGGTGGAGTGCTCGGATTAATTCTGAGTTATGGCGCAACTTTCTTTTTGGGAAGTATGCTGTTTTCCATTGACTTTATGGGTAATGGTGTGACGGATTTGCGGACCATGTGTATGGATCTGCTGTTTGACCCGGTTGTGTTCTTGCTCGCATTTTTTGCCTGCTTTGCACTTAATTTATTGAGTGCTGCTATTCCGGCATGGAGAGTGACACGGACAAATATTGTGGATGCCATCAATGAGAGATAACCGAAACATTCAACAAACTAATTTTTAAGAAGATGCAACTGTTAAAACAAATATGGAACGAACGTCGCTCGAACGGGTGGCTGTGGGCAGAATTGCTGATTGTTTTCGTGGTGTTGTGGTATATTGTCGATTGGACGTATGCAACAGCGCGTACTTATTACGAACCGCTGGGATATGACATCACCAATACTTACTATCTGGAACTCAGTCTGAAAAACAATAAGAGTGATTCTTATATTCCGAGAGGGCAGAAGGAAACGACGACGGGACAGGACATTGTTGAACTGACTAACCGACTCCGTCGCTTGCCGGAAGTAGAGGCTGTCTCGATATCAGTGAATGCACGTCCGTATATAGGAAGTAATTCCGGCATCCGTTTTCGCCTTGATACGCTGGTGCGCAGTCCGTTGAGACGTCCGGTAACACCGGAGTTTTTTCAGGTGTTCCGTTATCAAAGTGCGGATGGACAGGGATATCAGCCTTTAATGCAGGCTATAAAAAACGGAAATGCGGTTCTCAGCGAGAATATATGGCCTGACGGTTATAAGGGTGACCGTACGTTGTTGGGAAAAGAAGTCGTGAATGTGGATGATTCTACAGACGTTTATAAAATAGCTGCCGTATCGACTAAGGTACGTTACAATGATTTTTGGCCAAATTACAGCGATCGCTATATGGCTATTCCTCTTACGGAAGCACAATTGGCCGAGATTAATGATGACCTGTATCCGCTCAATACGGAAGTTTGCCTGCGTGTAAAGCCGAATACGGCTCCCGGCTTTCCGGAGCGTCTGCTGGAACAGTCGGATACCCCGTTCCGGGTGGGGAATCTTTTTATACTGAAGGTACACGATTACGAGATGATACGTGAGGATTATAATCGTACCAATGTCAATCAGATGCAGACGCGGTTTTGGATGATGGGCTTTTTGTTGGTGAATATCCTGTTGGGAATAGTCGGTACATTCTGGTTTCGTACCCAGCATCGTCGTGGAGAACTCGGACTTCGTGTCGCAGTCGGTTCCACCCGCATGGGACTCTGGCATCGTCTTAATAAAGAAGGCTTGTTGCTACTGGCACTGGCTGCTTTGCCTGCTGCAATTATTTGTTATAATATAGGTTATCTGGAACTGACGGAAGGTGGTATAGAGTGGAGTATCATTCGTTTTCTTATCACTTTTTGTGTGACAAGTCTTTTGATGGCTTTGATGATACTCATAGGCATTTGGTTCCCCGCCCGGCAGGCGATCCGTATACAGCCGGCAGAAGCCTTACGCGAGGAATAAAAAACTGAAGCTATTTGCATTGTTTTCAATATAATAACTTATCTTTGTAGGCAAAATGTTGAAAACAATGCTGTTTTTTGCTTATGAACCGACAATATTACTGTTTGTTTGTTGTTTTGTTCTTCGTTGTTTTTGCCCGGGCGGCGGCAGCAGAACATACATACAACATACTTTTTATTCAATCTTATACCTCGCAAACCCCTTGGCACAACGACCTGAATGAGGGGCTGACCAAGGGATTCAAAGAGAATGGACTGAAAGTAAATATTACTACTGAATATTTGGATGCCGATTTTTGGTCATTCAGTTCGGAGAAAGTGATTATGCAGCGTTTTTGTCAGCGTGCCCGTGACAGAAAGACGGATATGATTATCACAGCCAGCGATGAGGCTTTTTACACTCTTTTCTCTTCCGGCGATTCGTTGCCTTACCAAGTTCCGGTTGTGTTTTTCGGAATCAAATATCCCGATAAAGAACTTATAGCGAGTCTTCCCAATGTATGCGGATTCACCGCTAATCCCGATTTTTATGTGATCTTAAAGCAGGCACAAAAGGTATTTCCCCAACGGAAAGAAGTGATATGTGTGATTGACAACAGTTTTCTGAGTAATAAGGGACGTGAGGACTTCAAACAAGAATGGCAGCTTTTTCAGGAAGAGAATCCGGATTACAAGATGAAACTCTACAATACCCAGCATGAATCAACCAATCATATTATTGCGGCTATCTGTTATCCCCGCAATAGTTATGCTCGGGTTGTGGTTGCTCCCAAATGGTCACCGTTCCTTTCGTTTGTAGGCAAGAACTCCAAAGCACCGGTCTTCTCCAGTCAGAATGTGGGGCTGATGAACGGTGTATTTGCGGCATATGACGCAGACGCCTATACCTCTGCGATGTCTGCTGCAAAGAAGGCATCGCGAGTGTTGAAGGGGGAATCTCCCTTGAAACTGGGTGTGACGGAGACGGAACAGGGATTTATTTACGATTATAAACAGCTGGACTTCTTTCATATAGACCCGGATAAGGTTTCCTCCAGTGGCAGTGTTGTTAATCAGCCGTATTGGGAAAGATATAAATTATTGTTTATTCTTCTTTATCCATCTATCCTGGCATTGTTGATCGTCTCTATCGTGTGGCTCATTCGTGTCAACCGTCGTGAAGCTAAGCGACGGATACATGCCCAGACCCGCTTGTTGGTGCAGAATAAACTGGTGGAACAGCGGAATGAGTTTGATAATATCTTCCATTCCATACGCGACGGTGTGATCACATATGATACTGATCTTCATATTCACTTTACCAACCGTTCTCTGCTGAAGATCCTTCATTTACCCTCAGAATCGGGCGGACGGAATTATGAAGGAATGATGGCGGGCAGTATTTTCAAAATATACTATAACGGTCAGGATATCCTTTACAAGATATTGAAGAAGGTGGGAGAGACTGGGCAGAGTGTCATTATTCCCGATGGGGCTTTTATGAAAGAAGTACATAGCGAACATTATTTCCCGGTTTCCGGGGAAGTTGTTCCGATTCATTCAGGCGGGCAGATTACCGGTATGGCACTTTCGGCACGCAACGTATCGGATGAAGAAATGCAGAAACGTTTCTTTGACATGGCCGTGGAGGAAAGTTCTATTTACCCTTGGCAGTTTGATGTGGAGAGTAATAGTTTCATCTTTCCGCAAGGTTTTCTTGTTCGTTTTGGTTATGATGAGTCGATTACTTCCATCACCCGCGACGAAATGGATCGTATGGTTTATCCGGAGGATTTGAAGGAAATGCGTATTCTCTTTGATAAAACATTGGCGGGAAAAGAAACCAATACCCGTTTGAATTTCCGTCAGCGCAATGCCAATGGAGAATATGAATGGTGGGAATACCGTTCCTCTGTTATTTCCGGTCTGACGAGAGATTCGCTATATAATATATTAGGTGTATGCCAAAGTATCCAACGTTATAAGACAGCAGAACAGGAAATGAGGGAGGCGCGTGATAAGGCACTTCAGGCTGACAAACTGAAATCTGCTTTCCTTGCCAATATGAGTCATGAAATCCGTACACCACTGAATGCTATTGTCGGTTTCTCCGACTTGTTGAGCGATACAAGCGGCTTTACAGAAGAGGAAATAGGGCAATTTATAGCAACGATCAATAAGAATTGCGGATTGTTACTTGCATTGATTAATGATATTCTCGATCTGTCGCGTATCGAGTCAGGAACAATGGAATTTATGTTTGCCAATCATAATTTGCCTCTGCTGCTGAAGACAGTGCATGATTCTCAACAACTGAATATGCCTCCGAGAGTGGAACTGTTGCTTCGTATGCCCGATAATGAGAAAAAATACCTGGTGACAGATAATGTCCGTCTCCAACAAGTCGTCAATAATCTGATCAATAATGCTGCCAAGTTTACGACTTACGGTTCCATTACTTTCGGATATGAGGAAGATGAAGATCCCGAATATACCCGAATCTTTGTGGAAGATACGGGAGTCGGCATATCCGAAGAAGGTATCCGTCATATCTTCGAACGATTCTATAAGGTGGACAACTTTACACAGGGAGCCGGTCTTGGATTGAGTATCTGCCAGACGATTGTCGAACGTCTGAGAGGAACGATCTTTGTGACTTCCGAAGTAGGCAGGGGAACTCGCTTTACTGTACGTATCCCGAATTTCTGCGAATAAGACTGAACGTTCATTTCTGTGCATAGTGTCCGAAAATGAACACTGATACATTTCTCTAACCGATTGATAGTAAATGTATTATTCTTTTGGCACATGGTTTGATTCTATCTGACTGGAAAATACCGTGTACAATGAAAAAGAAAAGTATATTGTTTGTTCTGGCTGCAATCTGTCTGCCTTTGGCAGTGTCGGCACAGAAAGAGAGGGAAATCACCTTGAACGAAGCTATCGCTATGGCGCGTATGCAGTCTGTTGACGCTGCCGTTGCCTTGAATGAGTTGAAAACATCTTATTGGGAATATCGCACATTCCGTGCCGATCTTCTTCCGGAAATCAATCTGAAAGGAACACTGCCTAATTACAATAAATCTTACGGCTCCTATCAGAATCCGGACGGTTCTTACAGCTTTGTCCGCAACAGCGCCTTAGGTCTTTCCGGTGAACTTTCCATCGACCAGAATATCTGGCTTACCGGTGGACAACTTTCACTAACCTCTTCCCTCGACTACCTAAAGCAACTGGGTAATAGCGGTGATCGCCATCTGATGTCCGTTCCTGTTACTTTAAAACTGACCCAACCTATTCTTGGTGTGAATAATGTGAAGTGGAACAGGCGTATAGAACCTGTGCGATATGCCGAAGCGAAAGCGGAATTTATCACAGCTACCGAAGAAGTGACGATGCGGGCTATTACCTATTACTTTGATCTGCTGTTGGCGAAGGAGACTCTTGGAACCGCCCGTCAGAACTTGACGAATGCCAATCAGCTTTACGAAGTGGCTATAGCTAAACGCAAGATGGGACAGATTTCGGAAAATGAACTTCTCCAGTTAAAACTTTCGGCATTGAATGCAAAGGCTGCGTTGACCGAAGCCGAAAGTGATCTGAATGCCAAGATGTTCCAGCTTCGTGCCTTTCTGGGAGTGGGAGAGGATGAAATCCTCCGTCCTGTTGTTCCCGAGTCGGTAGATTGTGGTAAAATGGAATATAATATGGTTTTGAATAAAGCGCTGGAACGTAATTCTTTTGCCCAGAATATTCGTCGCCGTCAGTTGGAGGCCGATTATGCGGTAGCTACGGCACGTGGTAATCTGCGTAGCATTAATTTGTTTGCTAGTGTAGGATATACGGGAGAGAGTCGTGAACTTTCCAGTGTCTACAGGAACTTGCAGGATAATCAGATTGTGCAGGTAGGCGTTCAGATTCCGATTCTGGACTGGGGAAAGAGACGCGGAAAGGTACGGGTAGCGAAAAGCAATCGGGATGTAGTACTTTCGAAGATACGGCAGGAACAGATCAACTTCAACCAGGACATATTCTTGCTGGTAGAGCATTTCAATAATCAGGCACAGCAATTGGAGATAGCCAAAGAGGCGGATGGCATAGCTCAGCAACGTTACAAAACCAGTATTGAAACCTTCCTGATAGGTAAAATCAACACGCTGGATTTAAATGACGCCCAGAACGCCAAAGACGAGGCGCGCCGGAAGCACATCTCCGAACTTTATTATTACTGGTATTACTTTTATCAGATCCGTAGTCTGACTCTCTGGGATTTCCAGGCTAACACGGAGTTGGAAGCAGATTTTGATGAAATAGTGCGACAATAGGGATTAATCGGGCTATTTGTTGCTTGTATTGAGTATTTACAATATCTTTGTCACAAGTAATTTAAACTATGATTTTAATAATAGACGACGACAGTGCGGTACGCTCTTCACTCAGTTTTATGTTGAAGCGGGCTGGATATGAAGCACAAACGGTTTCCGGTCCCCGGGAAGCTATGGAGGTGGTGCGTTCCGTAGCACCGGATTTAATCTTAATGGATATGAACTTCACCCTTTCTACTACAGGTGAAGAAGGGCTGACTTTGCTCAGGCAAGTGAAAATATTCCGTCCGGAAACTCCGGTGATACTGATGACCGCCTGGGGAAGCATACAGCTTGCCGTGCAAGGTATGCAGGCAGGAGCCTTCGATTTTATCACCAAACCTTGGAATAATGCGGCATTGTTGCAACGTATCGAGACGGCTTTGGAACTGGCAGGCTCTCCCAAAGAGACAACGCAGGAACAGAATGACGCTTTCGACCGTCGTCATATCATCGGCCGTAGTCAGGGACTGACGGAAGTACTGAACACCATTGCCCGTATAGCAAAGACGAATGCTTCCGTACTGATCACCGGAGAAAGTGGGACGGGCAAGGAACTGATAGCCGAGGCGATACACATCAACAGCCAGCGTGCCAAACAGCCTTTTGTCAAAGTGAACTTGGGAGGAATCTCCCAAAGTCTGTTCGAAAGTGAAATGTTCGGCCATAAGAAAGGAGCTTTTACGGATGCTTCCTCCGACCGTATCGGACGCTTTGAGATGGCGAATAAAGGAACCATCTTTCTGGACGAGATCGGTGATCTCGACCCTTCTTGTCAAGTGAAGCTCTTGCGGGTGTTACAAGATCAGACGTTTGAAGTATTGGGAGACAGCCGTCCCCGTAAGACGGATATTCGTGTCGTCTCTGCTACCAATGCCGATTTGCGTAAGATGGTGGGCGAACGTACTTTCCGCGAAGATTTGTTTTATCGTATTAATCTGATTACCGTCAGACTGCCGGCTTTGCGTGAGCGTCGGGAGGATATTCCCTTGCTGGCACGTCACTTTGCCGATCGTCAGGCAGAGGCCAACGGTTTTCCTCGCACCGAATTTTCGGCGGATGCCTTGCAGTTTCTGAGTCGCTTACCTTATCCGGGAAATATCCGTGAATTGAAGAATCTGGTAGAACGTACGATTCTGGTCAATGGAAAGCCGACGCTTGATGCCGCCGACTTTGATGCTCAGTATATCCGTCACGAAGATCAGAAAGTCGCCGAAGGCGCATCCTTTGCTGGTATGACTCTGGATGAAATAGAACGGCAGACGATTTTGCAGGCTTTGGAGCGTCATAAGGGAAATTTGAGTCAGGTAGCTACAGCGCTTGGCATCAGTCGTGCCGCCCTTTACCGTCGTCTGGAGAAGTTTGGAATCAGTGTTTAGCAGATAGATGTTACTATTATTATGCGTATAAAAGGATTCTTTGGTATACTCGTTTTCCTGCTTCTGGTCTTGGGGGGTGGATTGCTTTTCCTTTCAAGCCGGTTGAATATGATCTATTTCTATATAGGAGAGGGGTTGGTCCTTTTTATCCTGTGTTATCTCCCGTTTTTCTATCGTAAGATTGTGAAACCGCTGAACTCTATCGGAAGCGGTATGGAACTGTTGCGCGAACAGGATTTCAGCAGCCGGTTAAGTCCCGTGGGGCAATATGAAGCTGACCGTATCGTGAACGTCTTCAACCGGATGATGGAGCAACTAAAGAATGAACGTCTCCGTCTCCGCGAACAGAATAACTTCCTTGACCTGCTTATTAAAGCCTCTCCGATGGGAGTCATCCTCACCACATTGGACGAGGACCTTTCCGAGCTGAACCCGATGGCGCAGAAAATGCTGGGTGTCCGTCAGGAAGATGTTCTGGGTAAAAAGATGAACGAGATAGATTCTCCGCTTGCCGCCGAGTTGGCAAATGTGCCGAAAGGAGAAACGGCTACCGTCCGTCTGAATGATTCGAATATTTATAGGTGTACGCATTCCTCTTTTATTGACCGTGGATTTCAGCACCCCTTCTTCCTGATAGAAAGTCTGACGGACGAAGTGATGAAGGCAGAGAAGAAAGCCTACGAGAAAGTGATCCGCATGATTGCCCACGAAGTGAACAACACTACTGCCGGAATAACCTCCACACTGGATACAGTAGAGCAGGCGCTTTCTGCCGAAGAAGGCATGGATGATATTTGCGATGTCATGCGTGTATGTATCGAACGCTGTTTCTCTATGAGCCGTTTCATCACCCGTTTTGCCGATGTAGTGAAGATTCCCGAACCGACGCTCACGCTTGTCGACCTGAATGACCTCGCATTTACATGCAAACGTTTTATGGAAGGTATGTGTACCGACCGGAACATAAAACTTCGTCTGGAGATAGACGAAACGCTGAAAGAGGTAAAAATGGATGCCTCCCTCTTCGAACAGGTATTGGTAAACATCATCAAGAATGCTGCGGAAAGCATCGAGAAGGATGGAGAGATTATCGTCCGCACCCTTTCTCCTGCCATTGTCGAAGTGGTGGACAACGGCAAGGGAATCAGCAAAGAGGTGGAAGCGAAGCTGTTCAGCCCGTTCTTCTCCACCAAGCCCAATGGTCAGGGAATCGGACTGATCTTTATCCGGGAGGTTCTGATGCGTCACGGCTGTACCTTCTCTCTGCGGACTTATGCCGACGGATTGACCAGATTCCGTATTCTTTTTCCCTGATCAAATGTCAAACGAGAACAGTTCTTCCGCTATATAGACCTTTTTTTGTTCTGAAATCCCTCCTACCTTTGCCCCGCTCAATTCAATAGGATGTTAAGGTATAAGATATGAGATTAATAATTAAAGGTGCAGTAGCGCTCTTTCTTTTATTGGCTATCAGTATTCCGCTAAGTGCCCAATACATAGTGCAGGGTGTGGTGACTGATTCTCTGACCAGAGAACCCTTATCTTATGTATCTGTACGTCTGAAAAACACGACCGAAGGAACGACTACCGGAAGTGACGGACGCTTTTATTTCAAAACCCATCGCTCCGAAGGAGTGCTTGTGATCTCAACCGTAGGCTATAATGAATATAGCCGGCTGATCCATCCGGCACGTAATCTTTCGTATAAAGTAGCACTTTCTCCCGCTACATATGCGCTCAACGAAGTATTGGTGAAGCCTAAACGCGAGCATTACCGTAAGAAAGACAATCCCGCTGTGGAGTTTGTCCGTCGGATGATAGAACATCGTGACGACCATTCTCCTAATGAGAAAGACTTCTGGCAGCGCGACCGTTATGAGAAGACTACCTTTGCGCTGAACAACTTCGACGAAGAGAAACAGAAGAAATGGCTATACCGCAAATTTGATTTCCTGACAGAATATGTAGACACCTCTGCCGTCACCGGAAAACCGATACTGACCGTATCTGCCCGTGAACTTCTTGCTACGGACTACTACCGCAAATCTCCTCATTCCGAAAAGCAGTGGGTGAAAGGACGCAAGCAGGCAGGAGTCGATGAATTCCTTTCCAAACAAGGTATGCAGGCTGCTATTAATGAAGTCTTTAAAGACGTGGACATTTACGAGAACAACATCTCCCTGTTCACCAATAAGTTCGTCAGCCCCTTATCCCGCATCGGGACAGGATTCTACAAATATTATCTGATGGATACCTTGCAGATCGGCGGTGAAACCTGTGCGGACCTTGCTTTCACCCCCTTTAATTCCGAATCTTTCGGTTTTAACGGGCACTTGTATGTCACGCTCGACTCTACCTACTTTGTCAAACGTGCCGTACTTAACTTCCCGAAGAAGATCAATCTGAACTTTGTCGATTATATGCTGCTTGAACAGGAATTTAAGCGGGCAGAAGACGGTACTCGTCTGCTCGACCATGAAAGTATCACCGTAGAATTCAAACTGACCGAAGGACAGGATGGTATCTTTGCCCGTCGAGTGGCGGATTACAGTCATTATTCTTTCCTTCCGACCGAGGAAGCCGATAAAGCCTTCACCAAACCGGAACGTATCATCGAAGAAACCGAAGCGCTGTCCCGACCCGAAACCTTCTGGGCGGAGAACCGTCCGCAAGCAGCCATCTCGCAACAGGAGAACTCCGTAGACCGCCTGATGGCGCAACTGCGTGGCTATCCGGTCTATTATTGGACGGAAAAGGTGCTATCCATTCTCTTCACCGGATACATCCCGACCTCTAAAGAAGCCCCTCTTTTCTATATCGGTCCCATGAATGCCACCATCAGCGGGAATACGCTGGAAGGACCGCGTATCCGTGCCGGTGGAATGACGACTGCATGGCTCAACCCTCATCTGTTCGGCAAAGGCTATATCGCTTATGGCTTCAAAGACGAAAGGCTGAAAGGACTGGCGGAAGTAGAATACTCCTTTAAAAAGAAAAAGGAATATGCCAATGAATTTCCCATCCATTCACTGAAAGTACGTTATGAATCGGACGTTAATCAATACGGACAAAACTATCTGTACACAAGCAAAGACAATGTCTTCCTTGCCTTGAAGCGTGAGAAGGATGATCGTATCGGCTATTACCGGCAAGCGGAAATGACCTATACCAATGAGTTTTATTCCGGTTTCTCCTTCCAGCTAACGGCACGCAGGCGGACGGATGAATCGAGCTACCTGATTCCTTTTCTGCGGAAAGACGGTGAGGTTTACTCTCCGGTTAAAGACTTCTCTACCAGTGCGGCGGAGTTGAAGCTGCGCTATGCCCCGAACGAGAAATTCTTTCAGACACAATGGAACCGCTTCCCTGTATCGCTGGATGCTCCGGTGTTTACACTGTCGCACACAATTGCCGGAAAAGGAGTACTGGGAAGTGATTACACCTATAATCATACCGAAGCGGGTATACAGAAACGTTTCTGGTTTTCCGCTTTCGGCTATACGGATATTATTCTGAAAGCAGGGAAGGTATGGGATAAAGTTCCCTTTCCGTTGCTCATTATGCCGAATGCGAACCTTTCCTACACCATTCAGCCGGAATCCTATTCGTTAATGAATGCTATGGAGTTTATGAATGATGAATACTTTTCGTGGGACGTCACCTATTTCCTCAACGGGTGGTTGTTCAATCGTATCCCATTGTTGAAAAAACTGAAATGGAGGGAAATAGTTTCCTGTCGTGGACTTTATGGGCATTTGAGTGATAAGAATAATCCGGATATGACAGACGGTTTGTTCGCTTTTCCGATAGCAAGTACCCGTACAATGGGAAAAACACCTTACGTGGAGGCGGGTGTGGGTATTGAAAACATTTTCAAGGTATTACGTTTAGACTACGTCTGGCGGCTCACATATAGGGATTCGCCCG
>ERZ791620.445-NODE-445-length-22428-cov-5.391946_pt1 | contig 22428 bp, 20 predicted proteins | sample MGYA00509962_ERZ791620 | MGnify/ENA primary metagenome ERZ791620 (study PRJEB30046, sample SAMN00715162) | human gut metagenome | study: EMG produced TPA metagenomics assembly of the A metagenome-wide association study of gut microbiota in type 2...
AATATGCTATCTTTTCGATAGCCAATGAAGTATAATGAAGATGACAACAAATCGGTAGTTGACAAGGAGTTTTGATAGCGTGAAAAAAATATTTCTTAAAATTGTGATAGGGGTTGTTCTTGCTTGTATTTTATTTGTTTGTTTTCTTTATACGAACAATGAGATCGGCGTGACTTCATCTAAGCTGGAGGCAGATATTCGTTCGTCGCAGAAGATTAAGGATGATTGGACGGTCGATGGAAGCGTTTCCAGCACGATGGCTGCATATATTTCTTACCCTCAGGATTTGAGTGACCATTCTTTTTCCGTCTATGTCAACCGTCCTGGTCTTTCCTTTGGATACTTTTTCCGTGGGGGTGGAAACCTTTCGGGGGTTCAAAGAGGAATTGCCGAGTACACCGTAGAAGGATATAATGAGCGAGCATTTATTTCTATGAATCAGCAACAGGTAACACAGCTTGAAATAGATGACGGCAACACAATTCAAGTGCTTGACATTGACAGCAATAAACCTTTTGCGATTGTTTTGCCTATAAGTGCGGGAACCATTACATTCTATGATGTGAATGGCAATACTGTGGAATACTGGAACAATTCTCTTTGACAACTTCCAGTTTGTCAGCTTCACATCGGGTCAACTTGCCCCGAACTTTTACAATTAAATACCCGCCGCCCACATAGCGGCACACCGAGCAGGAAATCTGAAAAAGGTCTCCTGCTTTTTTTCTGCCCAAAATGAGATGGTAAAACGCCACCCCGTCCACCAATTAGCGAAAGGAGGGACACGAAATGCCCTGTCCACACAACGAAATCACGATTGTTCAGCGCAGCCAGCGGCAGTCTGCGGTTGCCGCCGCTGCTTACCAGAGTGGCGAAAAGCTGTTCTGTGAATACGACCAGCAAGTGAAGCACTACCCGGAAAAGCGTGGTATCGTCCACAATGAAATCCTGCTCCCGGCAAATGCCCCGCCGGAGTATGCAGACCGCAATACCTTATGGAACGCCGCCGAAGCGGTGGAAAAGCAATGGAACTCCCAGCTTGCAAGGCGGTGGGTGCTTACCATCCCAAGAGAGATACCACCCGACCAGTATGCTGTCCTTGCCCGGGAATTTTGTGAGCAGCAGTTTGTTTCCAAAGGCATGATTGCTGATTTTGCAATCCATGACCCCCATCCGCCGGGACACAATCCCCACGCCCATGTCATGCTCACTATGAGGGCAATGGACGAACATGGAAAATGGCTTCCCAAGAGCCGCAAGGTTTATGACCTTGACGAAAACGGGGAACGGATAAAACTTCCGTCCGGCAGATGGAAAAGCCACAAGGAGGATACGGTGGATTGGAACGACCAGAAGTATTGCGAAATCTGGCGGCATGAATGGGAGGTCATCCAGAACCGCTATCTGGAAGCCAATGACCGCCCGGAGCGTGTGGACTTGCGTTCCTATGCCAGACAGGGGCTTGATATTATCCCTACTGTCCATGAGGGAGCTGCTGTCCGGCAGATGGAAAAGCGGGGTATCCAGACGAACATCGGCAACCTGAACCGGGAAATCAGAGCCGCCAACCGCCTGATGAAGTCTATCCGGCAGCTCATTCAAAACCTCAAAGGCTGGATTACCGAGCTGGGAGAAAAACGAAAAGAACTGCTTGCACAAAAGGCGGCGGAGGAAGCGACACTTCTTCCCAATCTGCTGATGAAGTATATGGAGATACGAAAGGAAGAACGGAAGGACTGGACAAGGGCTGGACAGAACCGGGGGACTTCACAGGACTTAAAGGCAGTCAGCGAAGCCCTGTCCTATCTCCGGCAAAAGGGGCTTTCCACTGTGGAGGACTTAGAAGCATTTCTGGAATCTTCCGGGAAATCAGCCGCCGATTACCGCAATCAGATGAAGCCAAAGGAAGCCCGCAGCAAAGTGATTGACGGGATTCTTGCCAGCCGGACAGACTGCAAGGAATGTAAGCCTGTCTATGAGAAGTACCAGAAGATATTTTTTAAGAAAACAAAGGAGAAATTCAAACAGGAACACCCGGAGGTTGCCCGGTATGAGAAAGCCGCCGCCTACCTTGCCAAGCACCCGGACGATAAGGACAGTACCCAAAAGGAGCTGCAAGAGGAGCAGGAAACGCTTCTGGAAGAAATCGCAGAGTTGAAAGTACCACTGACCGAGGTACAGGAGGATTTGAAGAAGCTGCGGGACATCCGCTACTGGGTACGGAAAGCCACACCCGGCACAGAGGAAAGCAAAGAGCCGCCCAAGAAGCAGCCCATCAAGGAAGTTTTGCAGGATAAGGCAGACGAGAAAAAAGCACAAAGAACTGCCCCGGCGCAGACAAAACACAAACAACAGGATATGGAACTTTAACAGGCACTTGCCATTTTCAATCAGAGAATGTCAGGTGCTTTTCTTATTTTCAAGGAGGGATAGATTTGAATGTATTTGAAGCTGTGAAGCAGTCCGTCACAACAAGACAGGCTGCGGAGCATTATGGAATCCATGTAGGTCGGAACGGGATGGCTTGCTGCCCGTTCCATAACGATAAAACCCCAAGCATGAAGCTGGATCGGCGTTACCACTGCTTCGGCTGCGGTGCGGATGGGGATGTGATTGATTTTGCCGCCGCCCTGTATGGGCTGGGAAAGAAAGAAGCCGCCGTACAGCTGGCACAGGACTTCGGGCTTTCCTATGAGGACTGGAAACCGCCGGGAAAGGCAAAAAAGCCCAAGCCCCGGCAGAAATCCCCGGAGGAACAGTTTCAGGAAGCAAAGAACCGCTGCTTCCGTATTCTTGCCGATTATCTCCACTTGCTTATGGCATGGAGAAAGGACTACGCCCCGCACTCCCCGGAGGAAGCCTTTCATCCCCGGTTTGTGGAAGCCTTACAGAAGCAAGCCCAAGTGGAATATCTGCTGGATGTGCTGCTGTTCGGGGAGACAGAGGAAAAAGCGGCTTTGATTGCGGACTACGGAAAGGATGTGATACAGCTTGAACAGCGAATGGCAGAGCTTGCAGCCGCAGACGCAGCAAGAACTAAAAAACACCATGAACGCCATGCAGCCGCCCCAGAGCATTGAGGAAATCAAGGCGGGGCTGGAAACTACCGAGAAAGGCGGTGTCCGTCAGAGCATACGGAACTGCCTGACCGTATTCCAGCGTGACCCGCTGCTTTCCGGGGCTATCGCATACAACATCCTGACCGACCGCAAGGACATCATAAAGCCCATCGGCTTCCACAGAGAAAGCACAGCCCTGAACGATACGGATATGAAGTATCTGCTTCTCTATCTGGAAGAAACCTATGGGCTTACCAATGAGAAAAAGATTGATAATGCCATCGGGATTGTGGCGAATGAAAACAAGTACCATCCCATCCGGGACTACCTAAGTGCCCTTGTGTGGGACGGGACAGAACGAATCCGTTTCTGCCTGCGGCACTTTCTGGGGGCTGACGCAGACGATTACACCTATGAAGCGTTGAAGCTGTTCCTGCTGGGTGCAATCTCACGAGCCTTTCAGCCGGGGTGCAAGTTTGAAATCATGCTCTGTCTGGTAGGCGGTCAGGGGGCTGGCAAGTCCACTTTCTTCCGTCTGCTGGCAGTCCGGGACGAGTGGTTCTCCGATGATTTGCGGAAGCTGGACGATGACAATGTGTACCGCAAGCTGCAAGGTCACTGGATTATCGAAATGTCGGAAATGATGGCAACCGCCAACGCCAAGAGCATTGAGGAAATCAAGTCGTTTTTAAGCCGGCAGAAAGAGGTCTACAAGATACCCTATGAAACCCACCCGGCAGACCGCCCCCGTCAGTGCGTGTTTGGCGGCACTTCCAATGCCCTTGACTTCCTGCCCCTTGACCGTTCCGGCAACCGCCGCTTTATCCCGGTCATGGTGTACCCGGAGCAAGCTGAGGTTCACATTTTGGAGGACGAAGCTGCTTCCAGAGCCTATATTGAGCAGATGTGGGCGGAAGCGATGGAGATTTACCGAAGCGGCAGGTTCAAGCTGGCTTTCAGCCCCGCCATGCAGCGGTATCTCAAAGAACACCAGCGGGATTTTATGCCGGAGGACACCAAAGCCGGGATGATACAGGCGTATCTTGATAAGTACACCGGGAGCATGGTCTGCTCCAAGCAGCTCTACAAGGAAGCCTTGAACCATGCCTTTGACGAGCCGAAGCAATGGGAAATCCGGGAAATCAACGAGATTATGAACCAGTGCATTTCCGGCTGGCGGTACTTCCCGAACCCAAGAATGTTTTCCGAATATGGCAGACAAAAGGGCTGGGAGCGTGAAAACCCGGCAACGGACTCCGGCAACCCGTCTGAAAAAACGATGGACGGTTTTGTGGAGGTCACAGAACAGATGGAGCTTCCATTCTGAAAATGACAGCCCGTTGCACCCCCTGTTGCTATCCCGTTGCCGAGCCGGTTGCCGGGGAAAACCCCTTATTTCCGGGCTTTTCTCCCTTATAACAACCAAAACAACAGAAAAATAAAAGAAAAGTATAAATAGTAACCATCGCCAGATTGAGATTGTTTGCAAGGTCTTTTGAAGCCCGTTGCCGGACTTCGTTGCCGACACCCTCTGTCTGGCTATTTTCATGTATGGAGGATAACTGCCTATGGCAAAAAACAAAACAGAGATTCATGTTACAACGGTGTTTGACGGGGAGCTGGACGCAACCGATGTGTTCGTCAGCCTGATTTCCCAGAAATACGGCAAGACAAATACAAAAGAATATCTTGCTAAAAAGAAAGATTTGAAGTATAATGAAGATGAGGTTCAAAAGAGCCAGATACCGTCTGGATTGTGTGGGTAAATGGCTATGATGAACGAAATGGAATACAGAACAATCGGTTCGGCACTTGCCGGGGGCTATCGTGCAGCGGTCTATTGCAGGCTGTCAAAGGACGATGACCTGCAAGGCGAAAGTGCCAGTATCGCAAACCAGCGTGATATGCTGGAAAAATACTGCGAAAAGCAGGGATGGGAGGTTGTGGCAGTCTATCAGGACGATGGCTTCACAGGTCTTAATATGGAGCGTCCTGATTTACAGAGAATGTTGAGAGCCATTGAGCGCAGGCAAATCAACCTTGTCATCACGAAAGACCTCAGCCGACTGGGGCGGAACTATCTGCAAACCGGGCATTTGATTGAGGACTTTTTCCCAAGAAACGGTGTCCGCTATATCGCCATGAATGACGGTATCGACACCCTGCGGGATAACAACGATATTGCCCCGTTCAAGAATATCCTGAACGAGATGTACAGCAAGGATATTTCCAAGAAAGTCCATTCCTCTTATCTTCTGAAAGCGCAGAAAGGACAGTTTACCGGGTGTCTTGCCCCGTTTGGGTATCGGAAAGACCCGGAGGACAAAAACCATCTGCTCATTGACGAGGAAACCGCCCCGATTGTGCGGCTGATTTTCGGATATGCCCTAAACGGTCATGGTCCGAACTATATCCGCAGACGGCTGGAGGAAGAAAAAATCCCCTGCCCCACATGGTGGAACCGGGAACGGGGGCTTCGCAATACCCGCACCAAATGGGAAAAGAAAGACCCGGAAAACGGGCGGTATATGTGGGACTTCTCCGTTATCAAAGACCTTTTGATGAATCCCGTCTACACCGGGGCGATTGCTTCCCAGAAAAAGGACTACCGTTTCAAAATCGGCACGATTGGGGAAAAGAAGCCGGAGGACTGGATTGTGGTGGAGGGACAGCATGAACCGCTGATTGACCGCATGAGCTTTGACATTGTGCAGAACAAGCTGAAATCCCGCCAGCGTCCGGGGCAGACCAATGAAATCAGCCTGTTTGCCGGACTGATAAAATGCGGCGAGTGTGGGAAGTCTCTGACGATACGCTACACAAACGCAAAATATCCCCAGCAGATTTACTCCTGCAAGACCTACAATGCCTTTGGAAAGAACCACTGCACCCAGCACCGGATTGACTATGACACCCTTTACAGCCATGTGCTGCGGAAAATCCGGGAATGTGCCAGAGCTGCCCTGATGGACGGGGAAGCGGTTGCCGACCGCCTGACCAATACCTGTGAAGCCGAGCAGCGGGAACAACGGGAAGCAATGGAACGTTCCCTTACAAGGGACGAGGAACGGATTGAGGTTCTGGACAAAATGGTAATGCGGCTTTATGAGGATATGATTGCAGGGCGTATCAGTGAGCAGAATTTCAACACCATGCTGGAAAAGACACAGACCGAGCAGACGGAGCTTAAAGCAAAAGTGTCCGAGGGCAGAAAGCGGCTGTCCGATGAAGTCCAGCTTGCCAATGACGCAAAACAATGGGTGGAAGCCATTCAGGAATACGCCAATATCACAGAGCTGGACGCAGCCACCCTTAACCGCTTAATCAAAGAAATCGTCGTGCATGAGCGCATTGACGAAGATAAAACAAGACACATTTCTATCGAAATTCATTTTAATCTCAAACCCATCCCGGAGGTGGAACAGGTCACTGCCTGACCTGTCCCGCCGGGACGGTTCTCTTAAAAACACCATATAGATTTTTTGTACGCCGCCGCCCGCCATCGAGCAGAGTTTTACACCTAATTGGGGATAAAACAGCTCATGGCGGGCGGCGGTGTCGTTCTGATCGGCCTTCAGCTTATCCCTCTGCTGTCCGGTCTGTTCAGCTAAGTGTCACCCGTTGTCCCTTTTTCCAGAAGGAGCTGATGTATGGACTTTATCATCGACGCAATCGTTGAATGGCTGAAAGGTCTGCTCGTCGATGGTATCATGGGAAATCTGGACGGCCTTTTCGATAACGTCAATCAGAGCGTTGGCGAGATCGCCACACAGGTCGGCACGACCCCGGCGGACTGGAACGCCGGGGTCTTTTCCATGATACGACAGATCTCTGAAACTGCCATCCTGCCAATCGCCGGGGTCATCCTCACTTTTGTAATGACCTATGAGCTGATACAGATGCTCATAGAACGCAACAACCTCCATGAAGTTGACACATGGATGTTTTTTAAGTGGGTGTTCAAAACCTTTGTGGCTGTGATGATCCTGACGAATACCTTCAATATCGTGCTGGCGGTCTTTGATGTGAGCCAGCATGTGATACAGCAGTCAGCGGGCATTATCCAGAACGGGACAGAGATCACGCCGGATGTGCTGGACAGTCTACGGACAGAACTTGAAGCGATGGAGTTGGGTCCTCTGTTCGGACTCTGGCTACAATCCTTCCTGATCCAGCTTACCATGATTGCCTTAAATATCGTGATCTTCGTCATCGTATATGGCCGTATGATTGAAATTTATTTACTCACAAGTTTAGCGCCTATCCCGTTTGCCACAGTCCCCAACAGGGAAACCGGACACATGGGGCAGAACTATTTCCGCTCCCTCTTTGCGGTGGGCTTTCAAGGTCTGTTGATCTTAGTCTGTGTCGCAATCTATGCGGTGCTGATCCAGAGTATCGCCACCGACGGCGACCCCATCGGGGCGATCTGGGGCTGCGTGGGATATACGGTGCTGCTGTGTTTTACCTTATTCAAAACAGGCAGTCTTGCAAAATCCATCTTCGGCTGCCATTAAGAGACTTCGGGCCATGCTGACCCGAAGCGGAAAGGAGGATCATGCCGAAAGAAAAATTTTCGATAATCTATGCAGATCCACCGTGGCGGTATGAGCAGAAAAACAGGCAGGGATCAGCAGAGCTTCATTATCCCACTATGAGTATTGAAGAAATTTGTTCCCTTCCAGTGGCCGACTTGGCTGCAAAAGACAGCGTTTTGTTTCTGTGGGCAACATTCCCACAACTGCCGGAAGCCTTAAAGGTCATTAAAGCATGGGGCTTTTCTTATCGTTCTGTGGCTTTTGTATGGATAAAGAGGAACCGGCGCTCCTACTCATGGTTTTACGGTCTGGGGTATTGGACCAGAGGCAATGCAGAAATTTGTCTTTTAGCAGTAAAAGGACATCCGAAGCGTAAGTCTACCGGTGTTCACCAGCTTATTGTTTCCCCGATAGAGCGCCACAGTAAAAAGCCGGACGAGGCCAGGCGGAAAATTGTAGAACTGATGGGCGATATACCACGAGTGGAATTGTTCGCCAGAGAAAAAAAGCCCGGATGGGACGTGTGGGGAAACGAAGTTGAAAGCACTGTAAACTTGTAACAGCTTCGGGTCATGCTGACCCGAAGCGGAAAGGAGAAATCCATGCAGGAAAAAAATGCGGGCGGAACACCAGCTGCCCCTATAAAGCTGGATGTAAGCGTGCGGGTCATCGAACCTGTGAAAAACCTCATGGGCTTTGCCAGCGTGAAATTCAATGACTGCTTTGTGGTGGAAAATCTGAAAATCGTACAGGGCAGCAAGGGGCTCTTTCTTGGGATGCCCAGCCAGCCAGACGGCAAAGGCGGCTACCGGGATATGGCCTACCCTGTCACAAAGGAGTTCCGGGAACAGCTCAACACCGCTGTTCTGCAAGCCTATGAGGCAAAGCTGGAACAGATGGCGGAGCGTGGCTCTGTGGGGCGTGCATCCATCAGCGACCAGCTCAAAGCCGGAAAAGCGGCTGCCGAACAGGCAAAGGCAGAACGGCCTCCGAAGAAAAAGCCCAGCCGCAGCGCCGAGCGTTGCCCTCGGGCCATGCTGGCCCGAAGCAGAAAGGAGGCGGGAACCATGCCACGCAAACGGACGGGCTATGACGCGGCCTGCTATTACGACGGAAAACTGCTGGGCCGCTGTACCAAAGCGGACAGCGATGCCTATACCCTGTTGATGAACGCCTGCGGCGGGGAGGCCGCCCGTGTCCTGCGGGAATACGCCTACTTTTCCCCGGAACTTCGCGCCATATTGGAAAAGGCGGCGCTCATGCAGGCGGACCGGAGCCGGACGGGCGGAATGTTCCATGCGCCGAAAAGTTCCCCGTGGGGTGATGTGCAGAGCTGTGAAACCCTCTGTCCAGGGGTGTTTCTGGTATCTACCGCCAGCCACGGCGGAACGATGGTGGCAAACGAGGTAGCCGCCGTCCTCTCCCCAGCGGCCAAAAAATGCGGCTTCAAGGACAAGGGCTATATTTGCTATGAGGAGGACGCACAGGAAAGCGTAGTGCTCCGGGAGCTGCTGGACAAAAAGCTGTGGAAAATCCCTGACCGCATTAAGGACAAAGGACAGTTTGAAGAAAAACTCAATCAGTCCATCCGGCAGTATCACCCCGAATACTGGCGGGCAAGGCAGAGCGGACGAGAGGCCGCCGAAGCTGCCCGCAGCACAGCCCCGGCCAAAGAGGCCGCAAGATAACCTCGGGCCATGCTGGCCCGAAGCAATAAAGGAGGTGTACCAAAATGGCCTATGTGCCAGTACCAAAAGACCTTTCCAAAATCAAGACAAAGCTGGCCTTCAACCTAACGAAGCGCCAGCTTGTTTGTTTTTCCAGCGCGGCGGCGGTGGGCCTCCCGGCTTACCTGTTTTCCCGTGGCAGTATCGGGAACAGTGCCGCCATGTTCCTGATGATCGGCCTCATGCTCCCGTTCTTCTTTCTGGCTATGTATGAGCGGGACGGCCTGCCATTGGAAAAAGTGCTGAAAAACATCATCCGCACCCGGTTCCTCTATCCCCGTGTGCGGCCTTACAAAACCGAAAACTTCTATGCGCTGCTTAGCGCCAGAAAGGAGGCGCAGCCGATTGCGAAACAGCAGAAGGGCCGGAAAGCCCGCAGGCAGAAAGCCTGAAAAGCAGGGCCTTACCGGCCTGTTCACAAAGGGAAAGAACATTCCCACCACCGCCCAGCAGACCCTCCCTTACCGGGAAATGTACCGGGACGGGGTGTGCCGGGTAGCGGACCGCTATTACACCAAAACCATTGAATACGAGGACATCAACTACCAGCTCGCACAGTCCGAAGATCAGGCGGCCATCTTTGACGGGTGGAGCGCCTGCCTCAACTACTTTGACAGCAGCCTTCCGTTCCAGCTTTCCTTCCTCAACCACCGAAGCCGCCCGGGCAGCCGGTACAGCGTGAACATCCCCATGCAGGATGACGATTACAACAGCGTCCGGTGTGAGTATGTGGAAATGCTGGAAAACCAGATCGCCAAAAGCAACAACGGCATTGTCCGCACAAAGCTCCTGACCTTCGGCGTGAACGTGGACGACCTTTCCACCGCCAGGGCAAGGCTGGAACGTGTAGAGGCGGACATTTGCGGGAACTTCAAAAAGCTGGGCGTCAAGTGCCGCTCCCTTTCAGGGCTGGAACGGCTGGAGCTTCTTCACGGGCAGCTCCACCCCGGCAGCGGCTCCCCCTTCCGGTTTTCATGGGATATGATCCCCAAAACCGGGCTTTCCACCAAAGACTTTATCGCCCCGGACAGTTTCGATTTTCGTTTCAGCCGACTGTTCCGGGTGGGGACGACCTGGGGCGCTGCCTCCTACTTGCAGATTTTGGCCTCGGAGCTCTCGGACAAGCTGCTGGCGGAGCTTTTGGAAATGGATGCGGAAATGACCATCACCCTCCATATCCAGACCGTTGATCAGGCCGCCGCCGTAAAATCCATCAAGGCCAAAGTCTCCGACATTGACAAGATGAAGGTGGAGGAACAAAAGAAGGCAGCCCGGTCAGGGTACGACATGGACATACTTCCGCCCGACCTCGTAACATACAGCAACGACGCAAAGACCCTTCTGGAAGATTTACAGAGCCGGAATGAAAGAATGTTCCTGCTGACCTTCCTTGTGGTAAACATGGCCCCGACCCGCCGGGAGCTGGACAATGACCTGTTCACGGTGTCCGGTATCGTCCAGAAATACAACTGCACCTTGAAGCGGCTGGACTTCCAGCAGGAGGACGGTTTTCTTTCCAGCCTTCCGCTGGGCCATAACGGCATTGAGATCAAGCGCGGCATGACGACCAGCTCCACGGCCATTTTCGTTCCCTTTATGACGCAGGAGCTCCGCATGGATGGCGAAGCCGTCTATTACGGGCTCAACGCACTTTCCCATAACGTCATCATGGCAAACCGGAAAAAGCTCAAAAACCCCAACGGCCTGTTCCTCGGCGTGCCGGGCTCCGGCAAATCCTTTGCCGCAAAGCGGGAGCTTGTGAATGTGTTCCTTGCCACAAAAGACCGCATTATCGTGGTGGACCCGATGGGCGAATATTCGCCCCTTATCAAGCGGCTGGGCGGACAGGTCATCGAGATCGCCCCGGACAGCCCCCACCACATCAATCCGATGGACATTGATTTGAGCTTCGACGAGGAAAACCCGATGGCGCTGAAAGCCGACTTTATCCTGTCGCTGATGGAGCTGATCGTTGGCGGCAAGGACGGCTTGCAGCCGGTGGAGCGTACCGTCATTGACCGCTGTGTGCGCCAGATGTACCGGGAACACTTGCAGGACCCGGAAACAAGCAAAATGCCGACCCTCCAAACCCTGTATGACCTGCTCTGTTCCCAGCCGGAGGGCGAGGCGGTGCGGCTGGCAACTGCCCTTGAAATCTATGTTCACGGCTCTCTGAACGTCTTCAATCACAGAACGAATGTGGATGTCAACAACCGCTTTGTCTGCTATGACATCCGCGAACTCGGCAAGCAGCTCAAAAAGCTCGGTATGCTGATTGTGCAGGATCAGGTTTGGAACAGAGTTACCATCAACCGCGCCCAGCACAAGGCAACTCGCTACTACATGGACGAGTTCCACCTTTTGCTGAAAGAGGAACAGACCGCCGCATACAGCGTAGAAATCTGGAAGCGTTTCAGAAAATGGGGCGGCATTCCGACCGGCATTACCCAGAACGTCAAGGATCTGCTTGCGTCCCGCGAGGTGGAGAACATCTTTGAAAACTCGGATTTTGTCTACCTTCTGAATCAGGCATCCGGAGACCGGCAGATTCTCTCGAAGGCGTTGAATATCTCGCCCAGCCAGCAGAACTACATCACCAATTCCAATGCCGGTGAGGGGCTGATCTTCTATGGCTCGACCATCGTTCCCTTCAAGGACGATTTCCCGAAGGACACCCAGCTTTACCGCATCATGACCACCCGCTTAGAAGAAACCGTACAGAACTGATAGGAGGATTTTTGAATATGAACAACAAGATGATTACCATTCCCTATGCGGACGCTATCGAATACGGAGAGAACACCTCCGCGCTGTTTAAGGCTCTGTGGGAGCTGACCGATCTGATCCGACTGGAAAGCGACCTCAAGAAGCATCACCGCGCCTATCTCCATGTGAGGGAGGACATCGACGAAAAGGTCAAGGAGGCGCGTCAGATTATGACCAAGGTATCTGTGGATATGATCAGTTTCTACTTCAAGGTTGATGTTCCCAAGTGCAGCAACAGCGATGAGAATACCCCTTTCGCTGACGCGGCGGATGATGAAACCGTTTCTATCCCCAAGGGCGAGTATGAGCTGATGATCGACGATCTGCTCACGATGTCCGAAATCATTCAGTGCGTCGCAGATATGCGCACGCAGGATGTGAAGGCAATCCGCGAGTTCGGCAAGTTCGTCCCCGCCTTTGCCGCCTTTGAGAAGAACCGCCTGAGCCTCTATCGTGAGGCGGCGAAGGAAGCCGAGGAAATCTTCGACCGTTGGGCAGACGAGATTGACGATCTCGACGAGGACTTCATGGAAGATGAGGACTATGAGCCGGACGAGTATTACTCCGACTGATGCCCATTGAAATGTTGTCGGGTTTCATAGCCAACATTTCAATGGAAACACAAATCCAACAGAACAGGAGGTACACCACCATACAACTTGACATCATTCATACCGGCGATTGCCTTGAAATCCTGAAAACTCTGCCCGATGACAGCGTTCATTGCTGTGTGACATCCCCTCCGTATTACGCGCTCCGCGATTACGGCATGGAGGCTCAGATCGGCAGAGAGACAACGCCGAAGGAATATATCTCGCGCCTGACGGAAGTGTTTACCGAAGTCAGGCGCGTTTTGCATCCGGATGGAACGCTCTGGCTGAACATCTCGGACACCTACGCTGGAAAGGGCAATCAGGGAGATTTCATTGACCCGAAGAACCCCTACGGCAGAAACGGTCAGGCTGTGGCTCTCAACAACAAGGTTGAGGGCTGCAAGCCGAAGGACATGATCGGTATTCCGTGGATGCTTGCTTTTGCCCTCCGCGATACCGGCTGGTATCTGCGCAACGACATCATCTGGATGAAGGATAACCCCATGCCGGAGAGTGTGAAAGACCGCTGCGCCCGCTGCTACGAGCATATTTTCCTGTTCTCAAAGTCCAAGAAGTATTTCTTTGACTACAAGGCAATCTCCGAGCCGATTGCTCCCGCGACGGCAGAACGCCTCAAGCGCGGCATGAAGGGCGGCAACAAATACGGCAAGCCCGTTCCCGGTCAGCCTCAGCCGCAGTCCATCAACCGTCCCCGCGAGCATGGCGAGATCAAGGATTGTGACATCAATCCACTCCGCAACAAGCGCGATGTCTGGAAGATCAACACCGTCCCCTTCAAGGGCGGTCATTATGCCGCCTACCCTCCGAAGCTGGTTGAAACCTGTCTTCTCGCCGGTTGTCCAGAAGGCGGCATTGTGCTTGACCCGTTCATGGGAAGCGGCACAACCGGCATGGTTGCCTCACAGATGGGGCGTCATTTCGTGGGTGTAGAGCTGAACCCTGAATACACCGAGCTTGCCTACAAGCGGATTGGAGGTGAAATCTGATGTCCAAGGAACCGGAACTCAAAGCCCGCGACAAGGTAGTCGTGCGGATGACGCGGGAGGGCGCGGTCGTGGAAAACCTGACGGCTGGCACCGAGCAGCGTATGTCAAGGCGGCTGGAAGATGCAGAGTTGGTCAAGCCCGCTGAGACAGCCGAGCCTTCCGAAGCTCTTTCTGCGGAGGAACAGAAAAAGGTGCAGATGCGCCGTCAGCAGCGTCAGTTTCAGACGGAACACGCCGAAGATAACGACACACAGCCGCCCTCGGAAACGTCCGTCACAGAAGAGAAAAGGGCAGAAAATTCACCCCAGAATGTACCCGAACCGCCGCCCTCGGAAACGCCGTTCAAGCCTCCAACTTTAGAGCAGCACGGCGTTTCTTCTCATACCGGCACGGTGGTTGCCGAAACGGTTGTCACACACAAGCTGCGCAAGACCTCTGCGGTTGAAGCAGTAGATGCAGATGCCGTTCTCACTCAAGCGGCGGAGACTGCCTCCGCAAAGCCGGTCTCGGACGATGCCGTCCCGCCCACGAAGCGGATGCAGAAGCTCGAAAGGAAATCCGAGAAGGCACATGAGCGTCTGGATGCCGCCCGTGAAAAGCTGCCCACGCACAAGGTTCTCAAGAAAGAGCGTGTCTTCGATGAGGAAACCGGCAAGGGCAAAACCCGCCTTCATTTTGAGGATGAGCTGAAAAAACCAAAGGGCAAAGGCAAGCTGCAATTTGAAGCGGATAAAACCGTCCGCAAGGTCGGTGACACTCTCGCCTCCGGCATTCACGGCAAAATCCATGAGGTCGAGCAGGAAAACGCGGCGGTTGAGGCAGCGCACAAAACGGAGATCGCCGCTGAGACTGCCGCTCGGCATTTCAGCCATCATCGGGAAAACAGCGTCAACAAGCCTTATGAGAAGGTCTCCAAGCTGGAACACAAGGCGGATGTAGCTGACGCAAAGCTCCAATATGAGAGAAATCAGCAGGAGCATCCTGAGATGAAGAAGCAGAACATGAACAAGCACTACCAGAAGCAGAACATTAAAAAGGAATATGCCGCCGCTCGAAATGCCGGTTCTCAGACTGCCGGGACTGCCACAAAGAATACCGGCAAGAAGCTCGGTGAGAAGGTGTCCGACAAGATCAAGGAGTTCTTTGAGAAGAACAAGAAGGTCTTCATCTGGATCGGAGTCGGAATTGCCCTTCTCGTTTTGCTCGGTGCCGGAATCAGCTCGTGTTCGATGCTTACTTCTACCGGCTCGACGGTAATCGCTTCCTCTTATCTTAGTGAGGATGACGCGATGCTTGGCGCGGAGGCGCAGTATTGCCGGATGGAGCAAGAGCTGCAAAGCTATCTGGATAACTACGAAGGCACTCATGACTATGACGAATATCACTTCGATCTGGATGATATTGAGCATGACCCCTATGTGCTAATCTCCATTCTCTCGGCTCTCCATGAGGGCGAGTTCACGCTGGATGAGGTGCAGGGTACGCTCCAAATGCTGTTTGAAAAGCAGTATATCCTCACAGAAGAGGTCATCGTCGAAACCAGATACCGCACGGAGACCGACACATGGACGGATGCAGACGGCAATACGCACACGGAAACCTACCGCGTCCCGTATGACTACTACATCTGCAACGTGAAGCTCGAAAACTTCAATCTCTCCCACGTCCCGGTCTACATCATGTCTCAGGAACAGCTTTCCATGTATGCGACGTATATGTCTGTGCTGGGCAACCGCGAGGATCTGTTCGGTGACTCTCCCTATGTGGACAAGTACATCACAAATCCTCCCGCTGACTACGATGTCAACCCGGAATACCTGAACGACGAGAAGTTTGCAACGCTGATTACCGAGGCGGAAAAGTATCTCGGCTATCCGTATGTTTGGGGCGGCTCCAATCCCGACACATCCTTCGATTGCTCCGGCTTCGTCAGCTATGTTCTCACGAACAGCGGACTTGTGAACACCGGACGGCTGGGCGCGCAGGGGCTTTACAACGTCTGTACGCCGGTTTCAAAGGCGAATGCACAGCCCGGTGATCTCATCTTTTTCGTCGGGACGTATGACACCCCCGGCGTGTCCCACGTCGGCGTCTACGTTGGGGATGGCGTCATGATCCACTGCGGCGATCCCATTCAGTACACATCCATCAACTCTTCCTACTGGCAGCAGCATTTCTACGCCTTCGGAAGACCCGCCTATTAAAAGAAAGGAGTTTTTCATGAATCCCAAGTATCAGAAAGTCCTCTCCGACATTGAGAAGGCTGAAAAGAAGAAGTCCGAAATCGAAGGTCAGCTCAAGGAGCTGTACGACAAGAAGACAGAGCTGGAAAACCTTGAAATCATCAATACCGTGCGCTCTATGGTGATGGACAAGGATCAGATCATGGCGTTCCTGTCTTCCATGAAGGGCGGCACCAAGCCCGCTGAAAATACGGAGGTAATCGACAATGCGTAAGAAGTTTCGTTTTCTGACCGTCCTTGCGGTCTGCGTCATGGTTCTGTCTTGCTTCTCGGTGACGGCGTTTGCCTATGCCGATGACACCGATCAGAACCTTCCGGTCACAGAGGCAACCCAGCCGGAACAGCAGCCCGCAGTCACATCCGCGCCGGAAAAGCCGAAGGGTGAGCCGATTGACGATGAGGGCAACGCCTACACCCGCGACTTGCTCTATGACAGGGCAACCAACAAGCAGTTCATCACAGTCCAGACGAAGAACGGCAACACCTTTTTCATTGTCATCGACTACGATGCGCCCATCAACGAGGATGAGGAACAGTATCAGACGTACTTCCTGAACATGGTCGATGAGAGCGACCACGTACTGAAAGTCTACAACTGGGCCGACTACATCGACGAAGATGCACTGCAAGGAAAAATGCGCTGCCGGTCAGGTCAACACCGACTGCCCGGTCTGCAAGACCAACATGAGCGAATGCACCGGCACAGCCCCCGCTACACCTGAGCCGGATAAGGATGCAGAAACCGATGCTCCCACCCCTAAACCCGAAAAGAAGTCCAACGTCGGCATGATCCTCGTCATCTTTGCCCTTGCCGGTGCTGCGGGTGCAGCTTATTACTACATCAAGTTCATCAAGGGCAGAAAGCCCAAGGATGAGGATATGGACTTCTTTGATGATGAAGGCTACGAGGAAGAGCCGTACATCAACGAGGATGATGAGCCGCAGATTGCGGAGGATGCCGAAACGGATGGTGATGAAGATTGATCTTAGTCATTGCTGAAAAACCCAGCGTCGCCCAGTCCATCGCAAAGGTGTTGGGCGCGACGTCCCGCAAGGACGGCTACATGGAGGGCGGCAACTACATCGTTTCGTGGTGCTTCGGTCATTTGGTGGAGCTGGCAGACGCCAGCTCCTACGATGAGCGGTATGCCAAGTGGCGGTATGACGATCTGCCCATTGTTCCGGAAAACTGGATGTTCGAGGTCACAAAGGACAAAGCACAGCAGTTCAAGGTGCTGTCCGCTCTTATGAAGGACAAGCGCGTCACCGAGCTGGTCTGCGCAACCGATGCAGGACGCGAGGGTGAGTTGATCTTCCGGCTGGTCTACAACAAAGCCGGATGCACCAAGCCCTTCAAGCGTCTGTGGATCAGCTCGTTGGAGGACTCCGCCATCCGCGAAGGCTTCAACCATCTCCGGGACGGCAAGGAATATGACCGTCTCTATGAAGCGGCACTCAGCCGCTCGAAGGCAGACTGGATTGTCGGCATCAACGGCACCCGCCTTTTCACCACGCTCTATCATAAGAAGCTGGTGGTCGGGCGCGTCCAGACGCCGACCCTTGCAATGCTGGTGGAGCGTGACGGGAAAATCTCAACCTTCCAGAAGGAGAAGTATTTCAACGTCCACGTCGGCAAGGGCGATCTGACCGCCGATCTGGAAAAGGTCAAAACCGAAGAGGAAGCAAAAAGAATTGCGGCGGTTTGCGAGAAAAAGCAAGCCGTCGTTTCTTCTCTCAAGCGGGAGACGAAAACCGTCAATCCTCCGAAGCTCTATGATCTGACTACCTTGCAGCGCGAGGCTAACCGCTACTACGGCTTCACCGCCCAGCAGACGCTCGATCTCGTACAAACACTCTACGAAAAGAAGCTCCTGACCTATCCGCGCACGGACAGCCAGTTTATTACGGATGATATGGAGGACACCGCCCGTCAGGTCATTTCTATTGTCTGTCGCCAGCTTCCGCTTTTCTCCGGCGTTTCGGTTACTCCGGACATTTCCCGCGTAATCGACAACAGCAAGGTCACAGATCACCATGCCATTCTCCCGACCGTCCAGCTTGAAAAGCAGGAGGTTTCCGCGCTTCCTCAGTCGGAGCAGAAAATCCTCAATCTTATCGGGATGCGCCTTCTGTGTGCGACCGGTGAGAAGCATACCTACGCAGAGTCGCAGATCACGCTCTCCTGCGAGAGCTATACGTTCAAAACCAAGGGTAAGACCGTCATTCAAAACGGCTGGAAAGCCATCGAAGAGCTGTTCAAGTCCTCCCTCAAGACGAAGGAAAAGGACGATCCCATGAAGTCCCTGCCCGAAGTCCATGAAGGCGATATGCTGGATGGTGTGTCCGCCAGCGTCACCGAACACTTCACGACACCTCCGAAGCAGTACACGGAAGATACCCTCCTGTCTGCGATGGAGACTGCCGGAAACGATCAGTTTGACGATGACACCGAGAAGAAAGGTCTTGGAACACCCGCGACCCGTGCCGGTATCATTGAAAAACTGGTAAAGTCCGGCTTTGCAGAGCGCAAAGGCAAATCCCTCATTCCCACGAAGGACGGCTGCAACCTCGTCTGCGTCCTGCCGGAACAGATCACTTCTCCCGCAATGACGGCGGAATGGGAAAACACGCTCATGGAGATTGAGCGCGGCAATGCGGATGCAGACGCATTTCTCAGCGGCATTGTCCGGATGACCGGGGATCTCGTGAAAGCCTATCCCTTTCTCTCCGACGCCGAAGCCCAGCGTTTCGGCACGGGCAAGGAGGAAATCGGCAAATGCCCCCGCTGCGGCTTTCCGGTCTACGTCGGCAAGGGCAACTTCTACTGCTCGAACAAGGCTTGCTCCTTCTGCCTGTGGGAAGACAACAAGTTCTTTTCCAGCAAGAAAAAGAAGCTGACCAAGAGGATTGCAAAGGAGCTGCTGGACAAGGGCTGGTGCCGCGTGACCGGGCTTTACACGCCGAAGAAGCCTCAGCTCTACGATGCGGTGATTCGTCTGGATGACAGCGGCGGCAAATACGTCAGCTTCAAGATGGAGTTTGATCGATGACCCGCCCAAAGTATGTTGCTTCATGCAGCGGAGGCAAGGACAGCGTAGCGACGCTCCTGCTGGCTGCACAGCACAATGAGCCGCTGGACGAAGCGGTTTTCAGTGAGGTCATGTTCGACAAAGACACAAGCGGCGAAGTCCCGGAACACCGGGACTTCATTTATGACCGGCTCAAGCCCTTCTGTGAAAAGGAGCTGGGCATCAAGTTCACCATTCTTCATGCAGACAAGACCTACGATGACGTGTTCCATCACGTCATCACCCGCGGACCTCATAAGGGCGAGGTTCGCGGTTTTGCGTGGGCCGGGATGTGCGCGGTCAATCGGGATTGCAAAATCCCGCCAGTCCGCAAGTTCAATGCTGCGCTTTCTCCGGATACCGTGAGCTATGTCGGCATCGCGGAGGATGAGCCAAAACGCCTTGTGCGTCTGGACGGCGTGAAGAAGGTCAGTCTCCTTGCCAAGTACGGCATGACCGAGGCGGACGCCTACAAGCTCTGTCAGGAACACGGGCTGCTTTCCCCAATCTACGCTCACTGCCGAAGAAACGGCTGCTGGTTCTGTCCCAACGCCAGTGACTCGGAGCTGCTGCACATGGTCACAAAGCACCCGGATATGTTTGACCGGCTGATTGAATGGGAGAACGAGGATAACATCTTCCATCGTCGGATGACGCGCAGAGAAACCCCGTCTGAGGTAAAGGCTCGTTTACTGAGCAAATCCCAGACGGGGTTTTCTTCGCCCAAAAGCAAATAAGAAATGGAGGTTTGAGATGGCTGAAAACAAAAATGCACAGCAAGTCCGCGAAATCACGGATAAGCTGGAACAGGGCATCAAGGAGCTTTTTGAATCCGAGCGGTTCAAGGAATATCTCCGCACAATGTCCAAGTTCTACAACTATTCCTTCAACAACACGCTGCTCATTGCGATGCAGAAGCCGGAGGCAACCTATGTTGCCGGTTATACCTCGTGGCAGCGGAACTTTGACCGTCAGGTCATGAAGGGCGAAAAGGGCATCAAGATTCTTGCGCCCGCGCCGTACAAGGCGCAGGAAGAGCGTGAAAAGGTTGACCCCGTAACCCAAAAGCCGGTGATCGGCGCAGATGGAAAAACTGTCACGGAGACAGTCGAGGTTCTGCGTCCCGCCTTCAAGGTGGTGAGTGTCTTCGACGTTTCCCAGACGGACGGCAAGGAGCTTCCGGACATCATCGTCGATGAGCTGAAAGGCACCGTCGAAAACTACGAGGCGTTCTTCGATGCGCTCAAGCAGGAGTCTCCCGTCCCCATTTCCTTTGAAGATATTCCGGGCGGCGCAAAGGGATTCTTTTCTCCGGTTGAAAGCCGCATTGCCATTCAGGAGGGCATGAGCGAAATCCAGACGGTCAAAACCGCCATTCACGAGATCGCCCATGCCAAGCTCCACGCCGTCAATCCAGACGAGAAGACTGCCCCCGAAGACAAGAAGGATCGGCACACCAAGGAGGTTGAGGCGGAAAGCGTTGCCTACACCGTCTGCCAGCGATACGGCATTGAAACCTCAGACTACTCCTTCGGCTACATCGCCGGTTGGTCATCCGGCAAGGAAACCAAGGAACTGAAAAGCTCTCTGGACACCATCCGCAAGACGGCGGCTGAGATGATCGAGGGCATTGACGCCAAGCTCAAGATGCTGCTGGCAGAGAAAGCACAGTCCGCAGAGATGGAAGTCGAAGCTCCCGTAAAGGAAGCTGTTCCGGAGGAAAAGCCGGAAGTCCCCATTTACCGCGAGACGGCGAATTATGCCTATGAAGCTGGTGAGCTGGAGTCATATCGTGCTTCTCTCGCTGCAAACGTGGAATGCCGCCGTGCGATTGAGGCGGCAATCAGTTCTAACTACGGAGACAACCGGCTGGATGCGGATGCTGCCGTGAAAAGCGTCCTTGAGCAGTTCTCTCCAGAGCGCGTCCGGTATGTCCTCGCAAACACCATTCAGCAGAAAGACTTTGACGGGCGCATTCCCCAGCCCCTCAAGGAATGGGCGAAGACCGTTGATGTCTGCCCCGAAAACGCCTCCCGCTTCCTTGTGGATAAACCCAATCCCGGACTGACAGCACTTTTCGTCGATGCGTTCCGTCAGCAGACCGAAGCTCAAAAGGATGTCACTTCTGAGAAGGCAACGGAAAGAGACCCGGAGGTCGTTGCATGGGAGAGCGATGAGATTACCTCTATTGAGGTAAAAACCGTGGAGGTCAAATCTCCCGTTGCCCCCTTGCCGGAGGAAGCACCGAAGGCACACCGACTGACTGCCGAAGAGAAGGAGATCAAAGCCGCCGTCATGGACACGCTCAAGGGGCAGATTGCCTATCACAACGACGGCATGAGGGCTTCCTACCGCGCCTCTAACCACTCCTTCAATCTGCTGGCACGGAACGGCGTCAAAATTGAGGGCAACACGGTCACGCAGAACGGTGAGCCGCTGTTCAAAATCCATCGCCGTCATGCGGCACGGAAAACGCAGGGCTGTTATCGTGAGCTGATGCCGACGCTGGAATACATCAAACAGGAGCAGAAGCAGGAAAAGCCCTCTATCCGCGATCAGCTCAGGACTGCGGCAAAACAGCAGCCGGAGAAGAAGTCCCCGGTCAAATCCAAAACACACGACATGGAGTTGTGAGAAAGGAGAAGCATGAAGAAATACACAGACGTTGACATCGTTGCGGAGCTGCAGAAGCTCGTGGACAGTCATGTAGACAGCTACAAGGAAGACTTCGACATCGACAAGCGCATCATCCGCCGCGCAGCCGAAAGCCGGAATCCCGAAGACAAGACGCTGATGTGGTTCTGCCGTCCGCATGGAACGCACTGCCTCAATGAGAATCAGGTCTTTATTCAGGGAACGCGAGATCACAACACCTTCCGTTTCTATGCGGAACAGACCTACGACGAGTGTACTGCCCGTGTCATTGTCCCGAAAGCCGTTAAGCGCGGCAAGGTCTTCGGAGATGTCTTTGAGATCAACTACCGGGAACAGGCGGCAAATGTAGCGCAGAACTCGGTTGCGCCGGATCATGACCGGCTGACCTTTGCAGACGGCTATGTGCTGGACGCCCCCTGCCGCAGCAGCTTCGATGAGGCAATGGCTTTGGTTAGTGAGCATGGCGGCGTACAAGCCCACCGGACGCTCCCAAAGGATGCGGAGGCTCTGGCGGAAGTGCTGTCCAAGCAAAAAACCCGCCGTGACAGACTGCCGGATGCAGGAAGGACAGAGACGCTTTCGCCTCTGCCCGTTGCAGAACTTCGGAAGTATGAGGCAGTCAAAAAGGCGCATCCGGACGCGCTGGTCTGCTTTGCCCAGAACGGCTATTTTGAGCTGTACGGCAATAATGAGCTGGGGCTTCTGAACCAGGTGGTAAACGGCGGCATCCTCCTGACCAGCTACCAGGCAGATTCCCCGGAAGTCATATATA
>ERZ791620.451-NODE-451-length-22279-cov-2.135349_pt1 | contig 22279 bp, 22 predicted proteins | sample MGYA00509962_ERZ791620 | MGnify/ENA primary metagenome ERZ791620 (study PRJEB30046, sample SAMN00715162) | human gut metagenome | study: EMG produced TPA metagenomics assembly of the A metagenome-wide association study of gut microbiota in type 2...
CTGCAGGGAGCCATACCGGCGCCAATCAAAAGCAGCGTCGGATCATCCTGAGGAATGAGTGACGCGCTGGGCAGGATCAAATGTCCTCTATCTTCGAAGAATTTTAAAAATTTCTCACGAATTTCATTACCAGTCATGTACTTCATAATCGTTTTATCGCTCCTTTAAAGTCGAAACATCATAATAAAAAATTATATAAAAATTAACGGCTAAAGTCAATTAAACTGACAAAGTATACACTATTTTCCTGACACTAAACTTTTCTTTATATAAAAAAGCCGTAAGCAAAAACTTACGGCTCCACGCCAAGTATTTCAGGAGGACACCCAAAACTTTCGGCACTATCAATTATAGATATGTTTTTACACAAAGTCAATATTCTTTTTCATTTTTCTCGTTTAATGTAATTTTCTGTTTTTGGTTATTGTGAAAACAGCCTGGCTATTTTTCCCCGGTAATTCGGATTATTTCCGTTACCCAGCGAGCGCAGTCGTACAAATCACACTCACGCAGGCACTCTTCTGTAGTATGTACCTTGTTCATACCTGTAGCTAGAAGCACGCAGGGCAAACCATAGCCGCAGAGGAAATTGCCGTCACTGCAGCCACCTGTTTTCGTCAGTTCAAAAGGCAGCTGCAGATTATCGGCTGCCTGCTTAGCCAGCAATACCGCCGCATGGTCTTCCGCTACATGAACAGCAGGACAGCCTTCTACCGGATCAACCTCTAAAATACCGCCGCCGGCTTCAACCACTTCTCTGATACACCTGATTGTTTCATTCTTCAGCCGCTCCAGCTTATCAGGGTCCATACAGCGCATATCGATCACGAATTTAGCCTGCTCCGCAACGATGTTTGTTGCAGCACCGCCTTCGATCTGTCCTATATTTAATGTAGTTTCTTCATCAAGACGTCCGTAAGCAGGCAGCGCCGTCAAAGCTTTCGCCGCCAGCATAATGGCATTGATACCTTTTTCAGGCTCGATACCTGCATGAGCCGACTTACCTTTGACTGTAAAATAAATATCGAACAGCCGCGGCGCAGAGTTCGTAACGATACCGGGCGCACCACCGATATCCAGGCAATAACCGAGATCAGCCCTGATATCCTTCGGATCAAGATTGACCACTCCCAGACAACCGATCTCTTCGGCAATCGTAAAACACAGCTGGATATCGCCATGCGGGATATTCTGCTCCTGCACGGCCCGCACTGCTTCCAGCACAGCCGCTATACCAACTTTATCATCACCGCCTAAAGTAGTAGTTCCGTCAGAATAAAGGACTCCGTCCCTGCGCACGACCTTCGTTCCCGTTGTCGGCGGCACTGAATCCATATGTGCTTCAAAAAACAGTCCGGCTGCACCCTCTACATTGCCCGGTAAAAAGGCCCACACATTGCCTGTTGTCCCGCCGATCTTCCTGCCGGCATCGTCCACCTTTACTTCCAGTCCCATTGCCTGCAGCTTCTGTACCAGCAGATCGGCTTCGGCCTTTTCGTCCTTACTAGGACAGGGCACACTGACCAGTTCTATAAATTCATTTAAAATACGTGTTTTATTAATCATCATTATTACCTCACAATTTACAGGATATTATCTATTATAGCACCGACCTGCTCCGGCAGCTACTTTTATAAATTGCCAAATAAAAAAGAGCAGGGAATCTATCCTTGCTCCTGATCAAGATATTTTTTTATGATATCTGCGGCTTCTTCCGGCATAATATCATTACATAAGTCAGTGTCATTCAAAATCGCCTGCAGGCTTCTGCTCTGCTGATAATCAAAATACTGCCATTTTAAACTGCGGCTGCTCCACATTTCCAAACCCTCTTTTAAATCACCATAACGCAGTAGAAAAAACCATTTATGATCACGGGAAGTTACTTTTTTATAAAACATATTCTCCCTCCGTTCCCCTCCGTCCTTATTATAGCACAAGAGTACCCCCCCACAAGACATACAAGAACTTTTTATCTTCGCCTGACGCAACGTTTTTGCTCAAACGTTTTGATAATCGTCCAGTTCCCAAAAATATCTCCTTTATCTGATAAATAGCTTGGCAAATAACAAAAATGTGGTACAATAATAGCGATAAATCCCGCAGACCGGACCGCTCACTCTTTTCATCTTGGCCGATACTGCAGAAGGAGCAAAAAATGAATCGTAAAGAAAAATTCAAACAGGCTAATCGGGAAGCAAATGCCACCTGGTTAGCCCTTCTTATTGTCATCGTCTTTTGGTGCGTCGCAGGCTTTGGTCTTGCTGACGTTAAGGTAGAATTTTTCCAGACGCCCCTGTGGGTCTGGGCAGGCTGCATCGGCACCTGGCTGTTTGCCATCGTCGTTTCTGTAGTTCTTGCCAATTGCATCTTTAAAGATATGGACTTGGACGACAAGGAGGATGAAATCAATGGGTAATTTCTTCCACCTCTGGCCTGTTCTTTTATTCCTTGCCTTTATGCTTGGCGTCAGCTTTTGGGTGCAGCGAGCTTCCCGCGGCGACCGCCAGCAGAACTTTGCTAAAGATTATTTTATCGGCGGCCGCAGTCTGGGCGGTTTTGTCCTGGCTATGACTACCGTTGCGACCTACAGCTCAGTCAGCACCTTTGTCGGTGGTCCCGGTATGGCCTGGGCCATCGGTTATGGCTGGCTTTATATGGCGATCGTACAAGTCGTAGTCATCTTCCTCGTTTTAGGTATTTTCGGCAAAAAGATCGCTATGGTTTCACGCAAAATTGACGCTGTTACAGTAGTCGATGTTATCCGCAGCCGCTATCAATCCGATTTGCTTGCCAATATTTCCGCGCTGGTGATCGTTGCTTTCTTCTGTGCGACGATGGTCGCCCAGTTCGTGGGAGCTGCCAAGCTCTTTGAAGCTGTTACAGGTTTCTCCTATGTCACTGGACTGACATTATTTGGCCTGATCGTTGTCTTTTATACTACTGTTGGCGGCTTCAAAGGCGTTGCCATTACTGACGCTATCTGTGCCGTCGCTATGATCATCGGCCTTTTTATCCTGTTCTTCTCAATGCTGGAAACAGGAGGCGGTTATGAAAGAATCATGACCCATATCCAAACCAATCATCCCGATATGCTGGAACCGCTTTCCCGCGGCAAAATGCCGATCTCGCTCTATATCAGCCAGTGGCTGCTTGTTGGTGTCTGTACACTGGCACTACCGCAATCAGTAGTCCGCGGCATCAGTTACAAAAACACCAAAGCCCTGCATAACGCTATGATTATCGGCACCGTCGTTATCGGCGCCATGACTCTGATCGCCACCTGGATCGGCGTCCTTTCCAAGGGCGTGCTTACCGATACCCTGCAGGCTTACGGCGGCAGCGTCGATAACATCACCCCGCTTACTATCATTGGCACCATGGACCCCTTCTGGGCCGGCATCACCATCATCGGTCCTATCGCAGCAACTATTTCTACCGTGTCTTCCCTGCTGCTGGCCTCCTCTTCCGCTATCATCAAAGACGTATATATGCACGAATGCTCCAAACGCCATAAAACAGTTTCCAATAATACGATACGTCTGTTCAGCATGGGTGCTACCGTTATCCTTGGCCTTGGAGTTTACTTTATTGCCATTGCCCCGCCCAGCGTTATCTGGAAAATAAATATGTTCGCTTTCGGAGGCCTGGAAACAGCATTCTTCTGGGTCCTGATCTTCGGGCTGTTCTGGAAAAAAGCCAACCGCACCGGCGCCGTTTTCGCTATGGCTGGTGGCGTACTCTCCTACTGCACTACTATGGCGCTGCAAATCAAATTCTTTGATCTGCACCAGATAGTTATCGGCATCGGCGCTTCGTTGATTTTCTTCCTTATCGGCAACGCCCTTGGCAAAGAACACGACGAACATATTCTGCGTATTTTCTTTCCCGAAAAGTATCGCGATTAAAAATGTTATAAAAAAGCTTCGCAGCATAAAATTACCCGCTGCGAAGCTTTTTTTGTATTTTATTTATGCAGCTCTGCTACCTCGTCCCAGTAAGCCTCCGGCTTCCAGCCGTCAGCAAGCAATTTTACCAGCAGCTTGCCGGTATTGGCAGCATCGTCATAAGCAGTATGCCACAAACCGCCTGTATCAACGTTTTGTTCTTCTGTTGCCTTCTTCAGCCCGGTCGTATACGTATCGCCTTTCAGCAGCTTATAAGCTGCCGCCAGATCAAGATAGTCTTCAGGTAAAACAGGATTTTCCAATTTATGCCGTCTGCAGCCTTCCGCCACCACCTTATAATCCTCATCACCCCAGGCCACAAAATAAGTCTGCCCCGGTACATATAAAGCTTTGATCTGTTCAAGCATCTCTCCAAATTCTATTGCTGATTCCATATCCTTTTCAGTGATCATACAAAAATCCATTCCCTCTTTAGCCTGCTTCGGATAAAAATGCGGATGGACAAAATTTTGGATCTTATCTGTGACCGCAAGGGAAATTCCATCTATTTTCACCGCTCCGATCTCAATTATTTCTGAAAAAAATCCTCGTGGACGTCCCATTCTTTTGGTATATTGAGTAAACTCAAAATCTGCCACAAAAAAGTCCCTGCTCATCAATCTGCCACCATCTTTTCTAAATATTTACATTAATTATAACACCATCTGCCATTAATGCACTATCTGCTGAATTTTCCGAATTATAAAATTTTGCCTAATTACTTAAACTTTCCCTAAAATAATGCTAAAATATAAAAGTTCATACTTTTATAAACAACAGGAGTGTTATAGATGCAGCAACATCAATTAAAAGGCAGCCTGATGCTGTTTTTCTGCGCCCTGATCTGGGGACTGGCCTTTGTCGCACAAAGCGTCGGGGCCGACCACGTAGGCGCATTTACCTTCAATGGCCTCCGCTCATTGATCGGCGCGGTTTTTCTGATCCCCTGCGTCGCCTTTTTTGACCGGCTTGCAGGCAGACCTTTTTCTATTTGGGGTACTGATAACAAAACAGAACGGCAGGACCTTATTACCGGCGGCATCGTCTGCGGTATCGTGCTGACTATCGCCAGTACTCTGCAGCAGATCGGTATCGGCCATACCACTGTCGGCAAAGCCGGTTTTATTACTACGCTCTATATCGTTATCGTGCCCCTTTTCGGGCTTATTGTACACAAAACCGTTACCAAACTGCAATGGCTCAGCGTTTTTATTGCCGCTGTCGGTATGTATTTTATCTGTATTACCGAAAATTTCAGCGTCAATTACGGCGATATGATCATTTTGGCCTGCGCCTGCTTTTTCGCACTGCATATCATCACTATCGAACGTTTTTCCGTATTGGTAGACGGTGTGCGGATGTCGCTGCTGCAATTTGCCGTCTGCGGTATTTTAAGTCTGCCTGCCATCTTCTTTTATGAAACGCCGTCCTGGGAAGCGCTTGACCAGGCCTGGCTGCCTATCTTATACGCCGGCATCATGTCCTGCGGCATCGCCTATACCCTGCAGATCCTTGGTCAAAAATACGTCAATGTTATTTTAGCTTCCATCATTTTAAGTATGGAATCCGTCTTTTCGGTTTTCGCAGGCTGGCTGCTGCTGGGCGAACAGCTTTCCCTGCGTGAAATAGGAGGCTGCGTACTGGTCTTTGCCGCGATCCTGCTGGCACAGATGCCTCCCAAACAACAATAAAATAAAAACTTGCAGCATAAACAAAACCCGTTTCTATACAAAATATAGAAGCGGGTTTTCATCTTAACCACTGCAAAATATACGCCTGCTGCTTTAACCAACGCTGCCGCATCTGATAATCAGGTAAAACACTGGCTACACGCTGCCAAAAACGGCGGCTGTGATTCATATTGCCAATATGGCTCAGCTCATGCACCACAACATAATCTAAAACTGCCAGCGGATAAAATACCAGCCGCCACGAAAAATTCAAATTTCCCTTTATACTGCACGAACCCCAGCGTTTCGCCGCTGAAGACAGCTTAACACTCTGATAAACAACACCCATCAACTCCGCATAATGTGCTGTCCGTTCCTGCAAAACTGCTAAAGCCTGCTGCCGCAGCCATTTTTCCAGTGCCTGCTGCGGTTTGAACTGTGGACACAACAGCACTGTACCGTTTACCTGCACCTGCCCAACCTCCGTCAGACGCAGCGTATATCTGTTATCCAATACAGACAACTGCATCCCATCGGTCAATATCAGCTGCCGCTTCTTCTGCACTGCGGCATAATGCTGCTGTTTCTGCTCTATCCACCCGGTCTTTGCCTGCACAAAATGTTCTATATCGCTCAAACGGGCCTGCAACGGTGCCCGCACCCTGCACTTGCCCTCGCTGTCGATCACAATAGCAATCGTCCTGCGTTTACTTCGTATCAACTCATAAGCTACTGTCATTCCTGTCTCCATATCTTTATGCTGTTTTTAAAATTCTGCCTAACCGCACACACGCACGATCATTTCCTTATTTTTCAAACCCGCCAGCCATTCGTGCGGAATACTGTCATAACCATAGTACAAACCTGCCAGACTGCCGGCAACGGCAGCAACTGTATCGGCATCCTCACCCAAATTTACAGCCCACAACAGACATTCGCGGTATGAATTCGTATTGGCCAGACACCACAACGCCGCTTCCAGCGTATCTACAACATAACCGCTGCTCTCGATTTCATCTGCCGGCAATTCATACACACTGCGGTCAATAATACGGCTGTAATAATGCAGCTCACGGTTATCATCTGCATCAGCCACCTGCCGCAGATCATCTACAGCCCTGGTAACACCCCGCACAAGTAAAGTTGCCAGCTTAAAACGCTCCCGGTGCTGAATGATCTCACCGGCAACAGCACAATACAAAAAACATCCCAAAGTGCAGCAAATATGCGCATGGGTCAGCGCCGAAACATTACGAATGATTTCATATCGTCCTGCTGCCGGCTGTGCCTGCAAATAAAACTCTACCGGCAAAATCCGCATCAGCGAACCATTACCGCAGTTCCATTCGTTACGCGGTGCGCAGCACTCCAGAGGTACTCCGTTCAAATAATTCAGCAGCGCCTGCTTCGTTGTTGCGCCAATATCAAAGGACACGCCTTCAGGCGTCAGATAGCCATATTCCAGCCACTTGGCAAAACGCCGCAGCAAATCATGATAATCAAGCCGCCAGTCATTTTCGCGCAGGCTTGCTAAAGTGCACAGAGTCAGACTGGTATCGTCCGACCACAGACCCTGCCTCATCTCAAGTACCGGGCTGAACTTCAGACTTTCGCGTGTTTTTCCCTGCGCCGGCTGCCCCAACGCATCGCCCACCGCCAAGCCTAAAACGCCGTTTAAAATATAATCAGTCATATTCTTCCTCGGTCAGCTCAAAACGGTATTGCTGCTCCACCTCGGGATACTTTTCACGATCCACCTCGGAAGCAAACATCGCGTAAGGCCGCACATAATAAGCAAAATCATCATACAAAGCCTGATAAACAACGCACTGCTCACCTGTTTCAGTATGCTGTGCCACAACTAACATCTTATATTGCTTCCCTGTAAAATGCCGATAGACCCTGCCTGCCAAAATCTTACGCATAACAATTACCTCATTCAATATTTAAAATTCATTCTCACAGCTGTTTTTAAAACTCACGTTCCAGCCCTTCATGCGCCAGCTCCATATTCTCTATCGCATTTTCATTACTTTCGGCGTTAAACCCCGGAACACAATGTTTAACAGGCCAGGCGTTAACAAGCTGCCAGCGTGCCATTACTTTTTGGCAATCGTCCAAAAGCTCGATCGTCACATTTTTCCGCTCAAACTCTCCACGCTCAACACTTTCAAACCAATCCGTTAAATACCGCGAAACAGATGTGCCCCATCTCAGTGTTGCGTTACCATACTTTTTTAAGCCCGGCATTTTCACAGGCGTGCCTGCCTGATGATCACCTGCCCGGTATTCTATGGGCTCGTCAGCCATCTCAGGTGCTGAAACTTCTGAAAAATACCCTACTGCTTTACCATCTATCAAAACATTAAAATTATATTTTTTAAAAGGATAGCCTGTTGCCATTTGCTCTCACTCCTTTATAATTGCCGCCCGATATTCTCATGCAGCCTGTATCTATATTTTACCCTATTTCAGATTCAAGTTACCAGCGAAATAATTATGAACTTCAAATAAAAAACAGCCTGCAGCAGTTATCATAAGCTACAGACTGTCTAAAGTACAGTTCTTTAATATTTTTATCGACTCAGCTACATAAAATCTAAAATCGTTACCGGCAACAACTGCATCCCGAAGGCTGGTAAAATGACCAGCAGAACATCGGCAACCAGTAAAATCACCGTGCTCCAGAACAACAGCTTACTTAGAATATGTTCATCCCGTTCTTCTTCAGTAAGATTGCGCAGAATAACATTTTCGACGAGAAAGCTGGCAGCGCCATAATAAAGACCTATCACCGCCAAGCTCATAACTGCCGTTCCCAGCTCACCGCTTACTTTGATCCTCATAAATTTCATCCCCTATCTTATGTATGTTTTTTACTTTGCCAACCGTTTTTTTACCTGCTGCATTTTAACTTTCAAATCAGTAAAATTAAAACTGCTGAGCTGCGTCCACAAGTCATTTTTACCCTGAATGGAAACAGTCGTATATTTTAGTACCGGAAAAACACCAAATAATCTGTATGTCGTATCTTCGATATCGATACTCTCAATATACTTATACAAATATATTCCGGCTCTTGTTAATACCCCGCCAAAAATTTCCAGCCCGTTTTCATAAATATCGACTCTGTAGCTGCCGGCCTGCCAAAAAAATACAGCAGCCGTCCCCACTGCGCAAGTTGCTAAAATCAGCGGCATCATACTTATTCCACCGTCAATGACCGCCATAACAGCCATCAGCAGAAGAAATCCTATCACCCCTGTCGACATCAGCCTGTTCGACTTCACCACATCAAGCAGCCCCCGCAGTCCAGTACTGTTTGCATCCATCCAAACACCTCACCTATAGTTTTGCTTAACAATATAGCATATATTATTTGCAAAGTCACTATCCAGATTAAAAGTTAACAATCAGCTAAATCTAAACAGCCCGGCGCCTATCCTTTGAAAAATAATAAAACATTGCCAGCAATGACTATCTGTGTTATAATCTCACTTGATATTGATGAGCCGATATCTTTTGCTCCGCCTGGAGCACAAAGCACCTGCGTTTTCACGCAGGTGCTTTTGACTTTTATGCTTCAGCATATCCGCAACTTTGACAGCAATGCCGTAATAAATAATAAAAAACAAACCCTATAACTTCTGACGAAGTTATAGGGTTACTTTTCAATCTGGTGGAACTAACTGGACTCGAACCAGTGACCCCCTCGATGTCAACGAGGTACTCTAACCAACTGAGCTATAGTTCCGCAACGATGTTATTTTAGCGCAGAATCACCTTTTTGTCAAGCTGTGACAGCGTAAAAATCAATGTCCCCAGGCTGTCCGGCAGTTTATTCCCGTATCGTAACTTTAGTACCGACCTCGACATATGGCAGAAGCTCCAGCAGCTCGCCGTTACGCATCCGCACACAACCTTCAGAAACCATCGTACCAATGGATTCCGGCGCATGTGTACCATGAATACCAATCCCGTCCCAGCCTGTTACCAGAGAAATGAAATTAGGCCCGTAAGCCCCTTTAATCTCACCTTTGCCGTCGCCGAAATCATGCGTCCAGTACGATGCGTCTAAAATCTCGTCCACCTCAAAATTACCTGTCGGCGTAGTCATATCGCCGGCACGCTGCTTTTGACCCTGTTTTGCCCCAACAGCAACGCCCCATTGCTTAATTACTTCGTTATCCTTCAGCACATACAGCTTGTAATCACTTTTATCTATCAATATCGCATAAGCAGGTTTAACAGCTTCCGGCTGCTTTTGCTCCTCTTTAGGAGTCTCTGCAGCAGGAGTTTCCGGCTTGACCTCCTGCCCTGGCTGCTCAGCAGTCTGCGCCGACTGCTGCTGAGATGTCTGCTGCGGCACCTGCTGTTCTTTACTCAGCCCGTCTAGATACCATATAGCAGCCGAAACCAGCACACCGATCAAAATTATTACAGCGGCGATCTGTTTCTGCTGACGCTGCCGGCGCCTGACACTTTCTTCCTTAAACTGGTCTTTATAAGATTTGCTCACAGTAACATCTCCTTTATGTTTTTATGGTATAACCGCCGCCAGTTTTTGTCAATCGCTGTAAAAATATTTACTAGCAGGTGCAGCCGTGTTAAAATATAAACAACTATTAACCTTTGATGACGGAGGCCCATATGGAAAACCTGACTGTAAACTTTCAGCTGCCTGCCGCTGCAGTTTTTGTCCCGCTACTGCTGGACGACGGACACGGCGATTATAACCGCAGCTACGAACAATACGAAAACAACGACATAGATTATGCAGATTATTCGACCGACCACCGCGATAACAACTATCGTAACTTTGAAAAGAAAAAACGTAAAAAGACACAAAAAGAAATCGTTGCCGATATTTTAAAACGCTGGGATTAAGCACAACAAAACCACTCAACTATAAAGTGAAGCGGCCCCAAATCATTATATTCTATATAATGATTTGGGGCCGCTTCACTTTATAGTTAGTTCTTTTATCTTATGCTTAATTAGCAGAATAAAACGATAATAACTATCAGAATTACAAAAGCAATCATCAAGGACAATGCTTCAAAAACTGACATACTACCACTTGACTATCTAAAAGCCATTATAGTATAAGTTATGATAAAAAGAAATTTTAAAGCTTTGTATTTAAATTCGCTTTATGGGTGTCTAGTGCGTGCGTAGGTAAAAGCCTTGTAAAAATATTTTTGAAAGATATGCTGCATTTATGTTGGATAAAAGATCTTTTGATAAACTAACACTTAATTATTTAAATTCCGGACGAATAAAAGACAAAGGCTTTCTGAATGTTCAGAAAGCCTTATTTTTATGTTTTTTTATATGAAATAGTCAAGGGAAATGACCTATACTAAACTCTTTGAAGGCAGTTATCCATTTTTGTGGATATATATTACAAAGAAATATGTATGTGTATTTTACAATACAAAAAGCATAATTTTGTAGCTGGACTAAAGCACCTAATTATTCTACTATATAATCAAGAAATGGCCATTCTAAAAAGTAAAATAAAAACATCACATTCGGAGCTTATTTTGGCTTAATAATGTTGTGGGATTTAACAACAAGGGTATACACGTATTCGCTTGTAACTTGGGCAAGATAATCGGGACTTAGTTTCATCCCAGAATTTAGCCAGTAATCTACAATACCCATTTTGGCAGACACTATATAATTAGCTAATATCTGAAAATCAATATGCACATCGTGTCCGTTTTTGTCTAGGGTATTATTTTCTAAAACAGCAGGCAAATAACGCGAATAAAAGTAGTTTAGTCCTATTTGCTGCATTCTTATCCGGAAAGCAGGCACACCGTTTTTTCCAAGCATTGCTCGGTAAAGTCCTGCGTTTTCAGCAATGTAAGTAAAAAAGGCTTTAGCCCGCTGGAAGATAGATTCACGATAAGGCAATTCGTCAAATCTTTCAACTTTCCATTCATATTCAGTTAAAACATCGTCGATAATTTTATCGATAAAATCTGCTTTATCTAAATAGTGTAGATAAAAGGTACTTCTGGTAATTTGAGCAGTTTCGATTAGATCCTTAATGCTAATATCTCTGACTGATTTAGTGTCCATTAGTTTAACCAAAGCGCAACGAAGATATAACTTTGTTCGTAATGTTCTCGGATCGCTTTTAGCTTTTGGATTTTCCATGATAACATGCCTTTCCGAACTTGATGTAGTGAGTGTACACGATACAAATTTAGTATAGCATAGCTGTTTTGAAATATCAAAAGATTTGAGAAAATGAAGTTTAATAACAAGTCAATAAGCGATAATTTGTATGAAAAGTAAAAATTAAGGAGTGAAAATTATGGATAATATTCGTTTTATCGACGTACATCATCATATTTTGCCGCAAGTTTACCGAGATGGTTTGCAAGAGGTTGGAATTGATAAATCTGGCGGAAAACCCTTTATAAAATGGACTCCAGAAGATTCTTTGGCTTTGATGGATCGACAGGAAATAGAAACCGCAATTTGCTCTATTTCCGAACCAGCGGTTTATCCCGTGCATTTTATCGCTCCCGAAAAGGCATGTGCTTTGGCTCGTAAAACTAATGAAGCTATGGCTGAAATGATTCAAAAATATCCTGGTCGCTTTGGTGCTTTTGCTGTATTACCTTTGCCTAATGTGGAAGGTGCTTTAAGCGAAATGGAATATGCGTTAGATGTTTTGAAATTAGATGGCGTTGGTTTTGTCTCCAACTACCATGACGAGTATCTTGGAAATACATACTTTGATGAAATATTTTCTGAAATGCAAAAACGTAAAGCGGTTGGCTATGTACATCCGTCATGCCCTCCTAAAAATTTTGCTCGTCCGCAATTTACTCCCCTGGATTATTTTGAAGAATTTACTTTCTGTACGACTCGAGCTGCTACTAATCTGATTTTGAGCGGGACTATGGAAAGATGTCCAGATATAAAATTGTTCTTTTCCCATATGGGCGGCGTATTTCCGTATCTGCGCTGGAGATTAACTGCATGCACAGCAGCTGCTGTAGTAAACCCAAACTTGCCACTTAGCTCTATACACAGAAAAGCATATGAAAGTCTAACTAAACCATTTTATAAATACATGGAGCAGTATTATTACGATATAGCTTTAGCTTCTCAGGATATTTCTTATCATGCAGTGGAAACCATTAATCCTGAACATATTTGCTACGGTAGTGATGCATTCTTTGCTACGCCTTGGCTCAGCGAATATGGTAAGGAAGGTCTTCTGCGATATTGCGGCTCAGATCGCGAAAAATATTATGCAATCGCTAGAGGTAATGCAGAGAAAGTATTCCCCCGGTTTGCAAAAAAATACCAAGAGGTTTTTCCGATTGGAACATTCAAATAAGAAATAATATCTTTGCTTGTTTTAGTAAAGCAAGTGATGAGAAGAAAGGATTGAAGCAAATGTCGGCAAATAAGTCTATCATAAGTATTATGGGCTTGATGAAATGGGTACCTGGAGGCACATTGATTATTCCCATGATGTTGACTGCGTTGATAAACACCTTTTTTCCAAATGCGCTTAGCATTGGCGGAGCAACTACACCATTTTTGAAAACAGGGACTATGTTTATCATTGGTTTAATTCTATTTTGTAGCGGAGCTTCCCTGAACCCCAAATCTTTAGTTGAACTTTTCAAAAGTAACGGCACATATTTCATAATGAAAGTCGTATTTATGGTATTGGTAGCCTTTATTGCTCAATATCTACTGCCACCAGTTATGATGTTTGGAATTCCGGCAGCGGCACTTTTTGCAGTTTTGACCAGTACTAACCCTGGTACTTATCTAGAACAGGTCAATCGGTATGGCTCCGATGTGGACAAGGCATCGTTCCCGCTTGTGCATTTATCTACCACAGCAGCTTTAGTTGTATTCGTTTACAGTATCGTTGGTGCGGCAAGTGGAGGATTTAATATTATGGCCATGGTAGCGCTATTCGTTCCTTTTATAGTAGGATTTGTTTTGGGCAATCTTGACCCTGCTTTTGGTGCATTTTTCAAACCTGGTACGGCACTGGTCATCCCTATCCTTGGAGCTAACTTTGGTGCTAGTATGAATTTGAAAACTGCGATAATGACTGGTGGTATTCCGGGATTAATTGTAGCAGGTCTTTATGTTGCAATAGTTATACCAATGTTTTTAGCGGTTGACAGATTGGTTTTGAAGAGACCTGGATACCAAAGCGTTTCTTGGTGTTCCGTATCCGGTGCTTGTGCGGCCATACCCCCAATGCTGATGGCTGGCGATGCTGCTCTGCAGCCACATATCCCTACGGCTGTAGCAATAGTAGCAATGTCTATTATCATAACTAATCTTATTATGCCAATCGTTAATAGAAAAGTTGTTGCTAAGTGGGGTGATATCAACGGCGACAGACATTTGGACGAAAACTAAGTAACTGAATTGAAGTTTTAAAATTAGGCTGTCGAACAAAAAGTACGGCAGCCTAATTGAATAACACGTATTATTTTTTCTAGCTTTGAGCAAAAGCGTTTTGTATCTATATAAAGCAATAGGAATTGCTAAGTTTGGACTTTTGAATTAAGTATAGTAGAAGAAATGCAAAGAGACAGTCGGTGATAGTACGTCAGCTCTCCCTCTCAAATTGTATCTGGAAAGAAACCGCATACTTTTTAAATCAACCCTAAACTGTTAGACAAAATCTAATGATTTAGGGTTGATTTATTTTACCGAAAAAATACTCAAATAAACTAAAATTAAAAATTGTTTTATTTGTATTGGATGAAAAAAATAGTATTAGAGAAGCTGAAAATCATTTTAATATTGCCGCTTATCGTAATATTCAGAAGTTGGAACATATATTTATTGAAGAAGGTAAAGAAACTTTATTCATAGAACGATGATACTCTAAAACATGTATGGCAAAAAGGAGTTTCTAAAGGATTTAGACCAATACATATATTACTATAATAATTTACGTATCAAAACAAAATTAAAAGGATTAAGCCCTGTAAATTACAGAATCCAATCCTTTGATATTGTTTAGTATAACTTTGTCTAAATTTTTGGGATCGCTACACTTTTTTATAGCTGAGTGGTTTTTATATTGCCAGCTTAACCTGTTCCCTGCTTTATAACAGCATGCAAAAGCAGTTTGCAATTTCTGCCCGCTGCTTTCACAAGCCTGCACCCCTCACTTATACATTGCTAATATTCACCTATAACAATGCAAAGTTATCAAAACGTCCATCTGGCGCCGATGTTCCACTGCCAGTCTTTTTTGAAGTCGCTGCCTGTACTGCGTTCTACGTCAAAATAGAGGTGGCTGCTGCTGCCTGTTTTTAAAGCCGCGCCGATACCGTATTCAAACCAGGTATCATTAAAGATATCGCTGACGGTCACTGCGCCGCTGCTGTCGCGCATGCTTACGTCATAGCCGCCGCCAAACTCGTGCAGCAGGTTGGCTTTAGCATAGACGATACCTGCAGAGCTGACCTCTTTGCCGATGTTGAAGCCAAGGCGGCCAACGGCGCTTTGGATGCCGCTTTGCCTTACTTCGATACCGTTATTGGTCGTATAGTTGTCGCCGCCCAGATAACCAAGCGTAAACTGTGCCTGCGGCTCGATGTACCAGCCGTTTTGCAAAGTGTTTTTGCGGCCGTATTCAGCACTCAGCGACACGCCTGTATTATTAAAGTCACCGGTGATCTTGTTGCTGTTGGTATCGTAAACAGCAAAATCATTGTCCATATTGCTGATTTTAAAGACGACATCCAGGTAATGCCCTTTGCTGCCGATCTCGGTAGTATAGAAACTGATAGCCTTATTGCTGTTATCGCCGCTGCCGCTGCTGTAACCGCTGCTGCCGTCAGTATAGCTGAGTGCCGCGCCCTGATAACGTTTTACCTCAGCAGTGTTTTTAGTCAGCTCGTCATAGCCCAGCTCATAAGCCGTATATTTATTTTCAAAACCAAATTTGCCGCTGCGGCCGATTTTACTGCCGTGGGTGCGGAACCAAGCACCCGTTTGCTCGTCGCCGTTATGGCGCAGTTCGCCCATGCGTTGTAAAAGCTTATCGTTTTCAGTACGCCAGGTATGGTAGTTGAGAGCATTGGCCGCAAGAATGGTATCGACGCTGGTAGTAGGTTTGTCGCCGGGATCCAGATTAGATATTTTATCTAAATACCAGTCAGTAGTATAACCAGCTGTGTCGCTTTGTTTGTTTGCCAGATCGTAATGAGTATAGAACAAAGTCCCTTCGCGATCTTTAGCGGTAAATACACCGTCGCCATTGGTGCTGGCCAGTAACAGTCCATGCCCTTCGTTGCTGTCTTCTGCCGGAACGTAGTTATCTTTTTGGTAAATGTCCAATATCTGGCTGCCGCTGAAATCGTCATTTACAAAAATCTTGTCACTTTCCATACTGCGTACATCTATATCCTGTTTAAAAATACTGCCTGTACCGACAAGCTTTTGTACTTCCAGTTTGCTGTAACCATTTTTATCCGCCCGCATGTCGACAACAGCACCGTTATTCATCGTTAAAGAAGTCAGATTGCTGGCAGCAGTCATGTTCCAGAAAGAAGCGGCATTATTCATGCGCAGATCAATAGCATTGTCTTTATTATCTTTTGAAGTTTTTATTTTACCGTCTATTTTTACAGTGCCGGCGCCGGAGTTATTGATGTGGATCTGTCCGCCACCAAAAGCTTTGATCAAAGTGTCTTTCTGAGCCGTAGTGTCAAAATCGCCATTAAGATTTAAAACTCCGTTTTTGCCTTCTGCTTGGGCGGCGATAGCGGCTTTAGTAGCGACAGAACCATTAAAGGTAACATTGCCGTCGCCCGAAGCTAAGATAGCGATGCTGTTTGCTCCGCTGACCTCGATGAAGGCATCCTGCCCGACAAATGTAGCTGCACCGTTGCCGGAGCCAACACTTAACCCATTGCCATTCTCATCACCCAGGGCTTTGATATTCAGCAGGCCATTTACCGTACCCTGAGAACTATCAACTACATGAAAGGCACCGCTGTTGTTACCATTGGTAAAGATACTTACATTTTGGCCTTCCAAGACTGAATCCAAGTACAGATGTATCCCTGTTGCATTGCCGTTTTCATTATCGGCTACTACCGTAAGGTCATCGGTAAATTTTGCTGTACTACCATCTCCGGCTTCTAATCCATGAGCCGTTTTACCGCCAAAGGCCTGCAAAACAGTTTCGCCCATAGTGGCGTTAGCATTATCATATAAAAACAAAGCCATATTATCGCCTTTATCGTTATCTAAATACTTATTATTCGCAAAACTGTCGGCAACAGTAAGCACGGTTTTGCCCGCAGCATTGATAGTACTGCCATCACAAGTGATACCTATATTGTCACTGCCGCCAAGAACAGTGATATTAACTGCGCCGTTAAAGTTCATAGTGCTGTTGTTCCAGGCGCCGATGCCGTAATTGGTCGCATCGGCATTGGCGTGAGCGATGCTGGTAATATTTAAGGAGTCGTTAAAAGTGACTGTGCCGCCAGCGTCATTTTCCCAAAGGTTGATGCCATTGATATTCCAATCGTTTTCTGAACCCTTCAAATTTATGTTAACAGCTCCAGCTGCTTCAAAATTACTGCCGTTGGAGACTATCATTCCATAAAGTTTATCATCGGAGAATGTTCCCTGCGACCGGTCAAGTTCTATGGTCAAAGCGTTGCTCGAAGCTGTAGAATTTTCTGCTACCAGCAGTCCGTTGTAATTGTCGCCCCGGATAATAGTTTGTTTATTGTTGAAATTTAAAGTGCCGTTACTGGCAACGGTTACGGCATCAGACCACGCTTCTTTAATATTGTTGGTAATGGTAACTGTATCACCGCCGAAATTGATCGTACCGCCGTTTGCTCTTATAGCGCCAAGACCGTGGCGGCCTGCTACAGTCAGTTCACCGGAGGGAATTGTAATGTTCGTAGTTTCACCATTGTCGGCATATACGGCGTAGCTATTGCTTACTATGATAGTACTGCCATCGTCGTATGATTTAGTCGTATCATGAACGGTTTCGGTTTCGTGTACAGGAGCGGCTTCAACTATCGACATACCTAGCATTGCACTGTATGCTATAGGCATTGCAGTTAAAGCGTATAATATTTGACTCTTAAGCTTACCTTTTGATATTAGTTTTTTCATCATCATGAATTTGCATCCCCCATATATTAGTTCTTTTAGCGATTTTCAGCTTAGCAAATACCATTAATAAGTAATTTTCTTTATTACTATATTTTGATTAATTTGCAATACTTGAAATATATTTTACCACGTTTGTACCCCCCCGCAAGACACTTACTTTGAACATGTGTAAAACGCCTGCGAGTCTTGCCCGGCGCATTACGCCAGCGGCTTTACAACTATCAGCATCTGCGCGTTTTTTTATGGTTCTATTACTTTTTGCGTTTCACCAACCTCAGCAATCACTCCCAGAGCACAGCCCCTGTAAATCATACTAAAAATACAAAAAACGCCTGCTGTTGAGGCAGACGCTGCAAAACAATAAAAACATCCTTTATTCAAATAATAGAAATAACAACTCATCTTTAAACGGGTTTAAGTATTTTTCTGTAAAATATATACTTGTAAGTTTTTTATAGATTATATAAAAAAACTGCCTTTTCAGACAGTTTTCTTACCATACGCAATAATACTCTCAATATTAAATTGGAAATAATTCGTAATCAAAAATCGCTATTATATCCTTCCATGCATCCAACTGGCAATTTCATCAGCTTTGCTTTGAGAAACTATCCCTTTATCAATATAACTTCTTAAAATTGCCACTAAGCTTGAGAAATCATTTTCCGTAAATTTCCTGTGAGCCTCAATAGCATACACTTCATCACAAAAAACCTTGCCTATCGCTTCATCAGATTGCCCAGAATCAAATAGTCTAATCAGATCATTTACCCATCCCTGAGCAATTTCACTTCTGCCAGTAGAGGTAATCCCTCCTCCGCTACCATCCACAGCATCTCTGTGGATAGCATAATCAAGCGCATAAGTCATAGAATCGCGATAAGTAACTCCGTGGCTCTGCAAAAATACTGAGCCACGGATAACAGCGCCTGGAATAACATGTTCCCATTCTCCTCTGCCATCCAATAAATCGCTGGCAGAACCTCCCTCCTTATAAATTTTTACACGACCACACCTTTCACCATGGTCACAATTTGGATCAGTACAAATAATACACATAACCAATACCTCCTTATATTTTAAGTTGATTTTAGAATAACATTAACCTGATTTACAATGGTGGAAAATGCCGCCTTCCGCAAAATAATAATTTAAATACTCAGACAAAAAATAAAAGAGCAAACCAAAATGGTTTGCTCTTTTTTATGATAAACTTGCTGTCTGCCGGACTTACTTTTCTTCTATACCCTTCAGCATTTTTATGACCCGCACAACTTCGTCGATCGTGATCTCGCTGTGCTTTTTTTCGTCGGTTTTTTCTGCGCCCCTGACCAGATAATCCAAGCTTACCTGCAGGATATCACAAACCCGGCACAGCATCTGCAAAGTGATCCCGCTGCGGCCATGCTCGATATTACTCAGGTGCGTCTGCGAAATACCCAGTTTAGAGGCACATTCAGTCTGTGAAACCGCCAGCTTCAGCCGCATGATCCTGATCCTGGTGCCGATCTCTTTATAATCGATGCTGTTATCAAATGCTTTTCTGCCCATCTGCTATTCAGCTTTCGCTGTATCTTCAGCCAAAATCTGTTCTACACGATAGGAAACGGTTTTCTGTCTGGCGGCTGCGGCCTGGGCAGCCAGCTCCTGCTCGCGTTGTTTGTCTTCTATCACTTTACGGGCTTTTGATTCCGAGCTTCTGCCAAAGCGGAAGGTCGCGCCGACATTAGCTGCCTTCTCACTGCCGCTGATCGAAAAACCCACGCTCAAAAGTACGTCTTTATTAGGGTTGTGGAACAGACCTGCCGCAATAGCGCTTTCACCGCTGTAAGTACCTGCCGCCATCGAGAATTGAGTCGGGGCATCCGGGTCATATTCCAGCGGATGCAGGCCGGCCATGGCGACTGCCAAAGCTCCGACTTTATCAATGCGTCCGTCCAGCTCGTCGATGCGGTTGCTTAAGCCGTCTATCCGCCCGTCTAAACGCTGTACTTCCTGGATGCGTTCTGTCCGTTCGGTAGTGATTGCCTGCGTATTTTTTTCGATATTTTCTTTATTGGTCACGATATCGCTGGTATTTTTTTCTACAGCCTCTTTGCTGGCAATGCCTTCAGCAACCGTGATATCTTCACCAGCTTCGTTTTTCAAATGCAGCTTACCTGTTTCAGCATCATAAACAGCGTCAGCCACATCTGCTTCTTTACGCAGTTCAGCTTCTTCTTTTACTTTATTATCCACATAATCAGTCCCGGCAACCTTAATATCTACCTTTTCCTTATCATTGGTAATGATGTTCTCACCGTCAAAATTATGTTCTTTCTTTTCTGCTGTGATCGTTACTGTTCCATCATCATTTTTATTATATGATATTGTGGTTTCATTATCGACATAGGTATCTTCGTCAGTTGCCAGGTCTTCGTAAAACTGCTCTTTCGAACCTTCATAACCACCGGCAACAGCACTTTCATAAGCGCTTTCGCCCTGCTCTCCTCTATCGCCTTTATCGCCTTTATCACCTTTATCACCTTTATCACCTTTATCGCCCTTTTCGCCCTGCTCGCCTTTATCGCCTTTATCACCCTTTTCGCCTTTCAATTCTCCGTTCTCGATTTTATCATTGACATCCTTAACTGCATCAGCCAATTTTTTATCATTTTCTACCAATTTATCTTTTATTTCCGCAATCTGCCCTACTGTCAAGTCACCGGCACTCTCACCGCAATCAGCATCGTTCCAATGCCCGCCCAAACCAAAATCTTTGTGTAATATTTCCGGGTCATCTATTTTGACACCACCTATGGTCTCAGTCTTATTCGTCGGTATCCTAGAATCACTCTGGATAATGAACCCTTTGCCTGCAGCCGCATAGCTTTTTAAACAAAAGTCCCCCCCATATGTACTCCGCCCATTATCAGGCTCAAAACGACAGCCTTTACTAAAACCTTATTCATCCTTTTCATATTCTTTTACCCCCTTGAGATTTATTTAGCATCTTTCTAAAACATGCTAAATTTCACCGTATTTATTCAACATCCAGCAAAAAAATCCTGCTCTCTTTTTGCATATTTAAGCAATTATAAGGGATAAATTAGCCATTTTATGCATATTAATATCATATTTTATAATATTAATTCATTTTGTTTCTTTATCTGCCAGCATTTCTATTTTTTATGTTTATTTCTTATTTATATTATTTTCGATTATTTGCTTTTATTTCCTAACTTGCGAAATCAGAAAAAATTTTTATACATTTTACTTTTTTTAAATGCCAACTCAACAGCAAACAGTATTCTTATTACAAATATAACAACTTTCAGCACACTCTGGCCGCCGTACCCGAACCGCAGCTGTCAAATAAAAATAAGACCGGAAAATCCGGTCTTATTTTACTGTCCGCTTCTTGCTTAAAACACAGTATATTTTATTTCTTTTTCAATAACAGTGCCTGTTTCAGGGTTGAATTTCATTTCGCCCCGTACCTCCGGCGTGTAAAAATCTGCTTCATATTCATAAAGCCCGTCACCGCGGTCTAATTCTACTTTAGTAAAAACAGCATTCGGAAATTCCTTACGGACCAGATTTTGCACATCATTTACTGAAAGGACGATTTTAGGGCTGCCTAAAGCGGTCTGCGCTTCCATTTTAAACTCTCTTACCTTGCCGCCGTTTCTTAAAACTTCTATTTCATAGGCGGTATTGGTTTTATTATCATAGAATTTAACGTCATAATGAGGCACGAATTCAAAGCTTTCGTCCTTAGTCACCAGATGTGTGCTGCCTGCCGGTACCCATTGAGCAGCAATACTGCGCGCCTGTTCCGCATTGATGAGTTCGGCAGCTAAAGCAGTAACTGTGATCGCCAAGGTGCAGAGAGCTGCTGCCAGCATAGCTATAGATTTTCTTTTCATATCCTTTACCTCCTTAACGGCCGTTACGTCGCCGGCCTTTGCTTTGTCTTTATTTTATAACGCCAAGATTAAAACCAGATTAAAAGCCGCATTACCTGTCAAGGCCTGCTGCGGCTGCCTTTTGAACCTAAAACATATAAACAGCTCCACTCTGTTCAAAAGATGATTTCCAGTAAATTTTTTTGAAATTTTAAAGCTGTTTCATTGTTTTTTGTTGACTGCTTTTATGCAGATCATCAGCCGTGCTGTGCTGCTCCTATCCTCAGAATAAAACCCCTGTCTGCTTAGCAGACAGGGGTTTTGCTGTTAGTTTACTTTTGCTTTCAGTTCTTCTATTTCCCGGCTTTGTTCTTCCAGCTTAGCCAGCAGCAGTTTGATTTTTTCATCCTGCGCTGCCAAAGAGCTGTCTACCTCTTTACGGGTATAAACTATATCTCGTGCTTCTGCCTTACGGTCTCTAGAGCGATCCAGCGCAAAGTTGACGCCGAAGTTGCCCATTTTGCTGCCGCCTTCAGAAACACCCAGTCCCAGTGAGAACATTACTTTTTCATTAGGGGCGTAGAAGCCGCCGACTGCTAATGCGCTTTTACCA
>ERZ791620.455-NODE-455-length-22182-cov-2.095901_pt1 | contig 22182 bp, 20 predicted proteins | sample MGYA00509962_ERZ791620 | MGnify/ENA primary metagenome ERZ791620 (study PRJEB30046, sample SAMN00715162) | human gut metagenome | study: EMG produced TPA metagenomics assembly of the A metagenome-wide association study of gut microbiota in type 2...
ACCTACAACAACTCGGTTAACAGCCGAGTGCTCTACCGATTGAGCTATCGGGGAATAAGTCTTTCAACGAAGAATATTATATTACTCTACGATATTATTGTCAATGTTTTTATTTAACGCGTCAGCTTGTAAATAAGCGCGTTACAAATAGCTGCAGCTACATTACTGCCACCCTTACGGCCACGAGCAACTATATAAGGAATACCAGTTTTCATAATGATTTCTTTAGATTCCACAACATTGACAAACCCAACGGGAACACCAATAACAAGCTCAGGCTTAATCCTGCCCTCTTTTACAAGTTCATCTAAGCGTACTAAAGCCGTAGGAGCGTTACCAACAGCAATAATTACAGGCCCTTCTACTTCACAAGCTTTTTCCATACAAGCAGCAGCACGTGTAGAACCAGCTTCTTTCGCTCTTTCTGCCACATCAGCATCTGCCATAAAGCAAACTGCTTTGCCGCCAAGCTTATTTAAACCAGGTTTATTTATACCCACGCAAGCCATATTAGTATCAGTAACTATAGTAGCGCCCTTTTTCAGTGCTTCTAAAGCTTTCTCTACTACACCATTCGAAAAATGCAGCGTACGTGCATAATCAAAGTCAGCAGAGGTATGAATAACCCTTTTTACAATACTAACTTTCTCTGGATCAAGCTGGATCTCCCCCAATTCTTCAGCAATAATCTCCATACTGCGTTTTTCAATATCAGCCGGTAACACATTTTGTAATTCCATATTTTCTACCACCTTTCTTAAACTTATTTTTCAATTCCTACTCTTGCCGGTATACCCTTATCAAAAGGATGCTTACGCTTACAAACCTCAGACACATAATCTGCTAAATCGAGTAAAGCTGAAGACGGGTTCCGTCCAGATAAAACAACCTCTAAACTCTGCGGCTTATTTTTCAGAAAATCAATTAATTGTCCTTCATCAAAAACACCTGTATTACAAGCACCTATAACTTCATCAAGAACCAATAATCGTACTTCTTCCTGTTCCAGTTTAGTCTTAATTCTAGCAAATAACCGCATATGCTCCCGCAGGACTTCCTGTTTCTCATCCGCAGTCATCTGAAAAGTAAATTTTTTAGTTTCTTTACCCCTTAAGACTTCAATATTTGAAAGCAATTCTAAAGATTTCAATTCTCCGGTAAGACGGCTTTTTAAAAATTGTACGAATAATACTTTATTGCCATGCCCCGCACAACGTATACTTAATCCTAGACAAGCAGTAGTTTTACCTTTCCCGTCCCCGCAATAGATATGAATTAACCCATGCTCCATCTTACACACCGGCTTCCAAAATCTCATAAATTTTTTTCATATCAATATTTTCACGTATACTATTTGCCAAAATATCATACTGCTGCTTTTTATAATCATTAAAATTAATAGTTTTAATATCGTCTGGCTTCATACCCTTTTTAGCAAGTAAAGCTTCCACCACAGATTTAGCAATACCTTCACCATCAAATACTCCATGCACATATGTACCATATACGTTCATAGTATCACTAACATTCTGAGATCCTTCTGGACTTATTTCACCTGCTTCGTGAATAGGTTTCATCAATGTCAACGATTTACCATCATCAAAATTAGTTATGCCGGAATGTATTTCATAACCATAAAAAGAGAGGCCGGTTAACGCGCTGAAAATACCTTTTACTTTGCCAAAATATCCATCTACCTGAATAGTGCGTTTTTTCTCAGCAAAAATGGTTTCAACATCCAAAAGACCTAATCCTGCAGTATCTCCGCCTTCTTCTACTCCATATGGATCCGAAAGATTCTTCCCCAACATTTGATAACCGCCGCAAATACCAAAAACCACTGTACCAGCATGAGCGCGTTTCATTATCTCTGCTTCCAATCCATTTTGACGCATCCATTTTAAATCACCAATAGTATTTTTTGTTCCCGGAATAACAATCATATCCGGATTTTTCAACTCTGAAACTGATTGCACATAACGCAGCGATACACCTGGTATAAGTTCAAAAACATTGAAATCAGTATAATTAGACATTCTTGGAATACGGATAACAGCAATATCTACTGCCTGTACTTCTGTATGTGTAGTTAACCGTTCTGATAAACTATCCTCATCTTCAATATCTACATGCAGCATCGGCAATACACCAACAACAGGCACCCCCGTTTTCTCTTCTATCATTTTCAAACCAGGACGCAGTATATCGACATCACCGCGAAATTTATTGACAATGATACCTTTAACCATCGCTCTTTCATCTTCCTCAAGCAACATTAAAGTTCCGTAAATAGAAGCAAAAACACCGCCTCTGTCTATATCGGCAACTAAAAGCACCGGTGCTTTTGCCATCTTTGCCATACCCATATTAACTATATCCTGTGATTTTAAATTGATTTCGGCTGGGCTCCCAGCACCTTCGATAACAATCACATCACTACTTTCGGATAATTGACCATATGCTTTCATAATATCAGGGATCAAATTTGTTTTAAATTTGAAATATTCTGCAGCTGTCATAGTTCCAATAGCTTCACCATTAACAATAACCTGTGAGCCTGAATCACTGGTTGGTTTCAGCAAAATAGGGTTCATCAAGGCACTTGGTTCAATGTTGGCCGCTTCTGCCTGCACAACCTGCGCTCTTCCCATTTCTGCACCATTGCGAGTAATAAATGAGTTCAATGCCATATTTTGAGATTTAAAAGGTGCTACTTTATAACCATCTTGATTAAAAACACGGCATAAACCAGCTGTCACCAAACTTTTACCGGCATTAGACATTGTTCCTTGTACCATTATAGCTTTAGCCACGCATATCACTCGCTCTCATTAAAAATGTCAGGATATCCTGATAATTATTTATTTTTACTGGTATAGCAGCAGTATTGATTTGTGCAGCAACTACAGGAACTGCATTTTTATTATGTTTGCCATTAATAGAACTTGTTACATGATCACCACAAATAACAATGCGTAAAGGTTCCTGTATATTATTTATAATTTTCTCTAAAAACTCTTCGTCAATAGCACTTATAAACTCAGCTTTGCTCTGATAATCATATCTGTGTGCTGCTTCATCTGCACCGTTAAAATGCGTTAAGACAAAATCATGTTCTTTCAACATATTTAAGGTCGCTGTTGCCTTGGCAGCAATATCAGTATCTATATCCGCTGTCACTCCAGCGATTTTAGGAGCCGTCAAATGCAATCCTTTTGCAATGCCTCTGACAATTTCTGCTTCGCAAATTGCTGCACCTTTCAACCCATGCAAAGCTTGAAATCCAGGCAACGTTTTACGTTCTGAAGGCCCCCAGGGATAAAGCATATAACGAATGTCATCATGGTTAAAACGTTCCAGCCTTTTCGCTGTTCCTTCAATAACATGATTTAACAGCAAAGACTGCTGTTTTAATTCTCCTAAAAGCAGGTCAACATTCTTTCCCATACTCTCGTGAGGCGGAGAAATAATACAATTGTCCAAAATCCTTCTGTCTTTATCTAAAATCAACAGATTACGATACATAGACAAATGCATAAATTCTATGCCCTGCCAAAACTCATCGCATGCTTTAGCTGCTTCTGCCATGCTTTCTGCCGAAAGTCCCTGACCATTAAAAGATACCAGTGTATTATCTTTGTCTATTGAAACCAGGTTACAGCGTAATACCATCTCATATTCCGAAATATCCCTACCATGCGCCAACAATTCCAAATACGCTCTATTTGTTGGGAAATCCCGCTGCTGTACACCAAGCAAGCGCAAAATACAACTCAAACTTTCAGGAATGAAATCATTCTCACAAATGCTTACTTCACTGTATGTTCCCAGCTTAATAAGAGTATCGATATTTTTATGTTCAGCATATTGGAAAGGTGTCAATCCATTCAAAGCAGGAATATGATCATCACCTAAGCCATCAATAATTACCAATAATGAGCGCATTACGTCTAACTTCCTTTATCGCTTTAATTAAAGCCCGATTTGTATATCGTGTTTTTACTGCAATCCGATAATACGTTGGCCCCAAATTATGGTAATTATTACACTCTCTAATCAAAAAGCCATGCTTACGTAAAAGTTCTGCCAAATTTTCAGGTTTCTCCAATTTAAAAAATACATAATTGGCCTCAGAACCAAATGTTTTTGCTCCTAAGCCTTCCAATTGTGCAGTAAGATACTGCCGTTCAACACGAATCAACTCTTTGCTGGCCAGTAAGTAATTTTCTTCATCTAAAGCCGCAATACCAGCTGCTTGTGCCGGAATAGAAACATTCCAGTCCTGACCATTTTCATGCAGTCCTTTTATCAACGACACATCAGACGTCATGCAATAACCTAAACGTAAGCCTGGCATCGCATATGTTTTTGTAAATGCTTTCAATATAATAAGATTGTGATATTTATCTAGTTTCGAACATAGCGAATATGCTTTATCGCCATCCACAAAATCCATAAAGCATTCGTCTAATAGCAGCTTTGTACCTGTACGGCAGCATTTTTCCAATACCTCCAGCAATAAATCTTCATCTATTAATTTCCCAGTCGGATTATTAGGATTGCATATTACGACCAAGTCTACTCTGCTATTGATTTTTTTCAGCAGATCATATCCTGCAATAAAGTTTTTTTCTTCCTGCAATTCGTAATAAGTAAATTTACAATCAACTGTCCGCAAAGCTTTTTCATAATCAGCAAAAGTTGGAGCCAATAATACAGCACGGCCAGGCTTGACTGTTAAGGCAAGTTTAAATAAAACATCAGCAGCACCATTGCTTATGAAAAGATATTCTTTTTTTATATTCAAATATTTAGCTAATTTCTCTATTAGTTCCCTGCATAAAGGATCTGGATAATTAACGCAGTTTTTGATTGAATTCTTAATAGCCTCTTTTACAGATACAGGTAAACCTAATGGATTAACGTTTGCTGAATAATCAACAATATTTTTCCCTAAGCTGTTATTTTGCTCACTGTAAATATCTCCACCATGTACAGATTTATACATATTTTCCACCCTTTAGCTTTTAATAAAAAGCTCCAGTAAATAAATTAATGCAAAAACTAAAATACTTAAAACAGCTGTCATATACATCAAATTATTAGTCTGGACGATATCTTCCGGTTCAACTTGTCTGATATCATCACCAATAGTATCTTTAGGCACCCATTTTCCAAAATAAAAATGTCCGCCGCCTAACTGAATATGAAGAGCGCCAGCAGTTACTGATTCCGTCATTGCAGAATTAGGACTTAAATGATTGTAACGGTCACGTTTAAAAATCTTCCAGGCTTTTTTTGCATCCAAACTTAAAAGATAAGCTGCAACTATCATACATATTCCAGCAACACGCGCTGGAATATAATTAGCAAAATCATCTAATTTTGCCGCACAACGCCCAAAATATAAATATTTGTCATTTTTATAGCCAACCATGGAATCCATGGTATTTATTCCTTTATAAAGAAACGCAAGCGGAGCCCCGCCGATAAACATATACAGCATTGGAGCAATAATTCCATCTGCAGTATTTTCAGCAACAGTTTCAACTGCCCCTTTAGTCACTTCTGATTTTGTAAGTTCTTTAGTATCCCGTCCAACTATCCACGAAAGTTTCATTCTAGCATCTGTTAAATCATTATTTTTTAACGCAGTATAAACTTTCATACTTTCTTCACGTAAACAACGCGTTGCAAAAATTTGATAACACATAAAACTCTCTACAGCAAAAGCCAACCACGGATTGATTTTTTCTGCCAAAGCCAATACTAAAAATGGAACGCAAAACGAAAAAGCAAGCACTAATATTACTAATACAGCGCCTCCTACCAATAAGCCACGCGAGCTTTTTCCAAAAATACTGCGTAGCAGCTTTTCTAAAAAGCTTATCAAATTTCCAATTAAACAAATCGGATGAGGCAGCCAACGCGGGTCGCCAATCAGCAGGTCTAAAATAAAGCCCGCTATAATGGCAAATAAAAGCATCATAATCCAATTCCCCTTAAATAAATACTAACAGCTAAAACCATCAGCAGATCAATCCCGTTTTTTTGCAAATTCATCACAGGCACGAATAAAATTTCGTGCAAAATTTATATTTCCCCATAAGTGAATGTGTGGATAGCCAGCATACAGAACTTTATTAGCATGACTACAACTCCATTCAGAAATTCCTGAAGCTTTCAAGGCTAAAAAATCATGCCCATTATTATTACTGTCGGAATAATGAAACTCATGTCCATTTATTTTCTCACCGATTTTGCAAAAAACATTGTCACTTTCAGCAGTCAATGTTATATATCCAAAGCGGTTAAGCTTTGCCGTCATAAAGGTTTCTCCGCTTATTGCACCTGTCCACTCATAAATCTCTCCCGAAGCTGCTTGAAAACGCTCCAAAAGATACATGAATCCACCGCATTCAGCAAAACAAGGCTTACCTATTTTTAGAGCAGTTTTAATGCTTGTACGCATTGATATATTCTCTGCCAGCTCTTTTGCATAAAGCTCAGGATAACCTCCTCCTAAAATTATTCCATCACATTCTGGCAATTCTTTATCAACAAGAGGACTAAACGTTATTAGTTCGGCACCAAACTCCTGCAATAAATCTAGAGCGTCCTGATAATAAAAACAAAAAGCTTTATCCTGTGCTATTGCTATTTTTACTTTAGCTACACTTGCAACAGGCTGTTCTTCATAAACAAGATCCTCAGCACTGTTTGCAATACCCAGCAATTCATCAAAATCAATAGTCTTAGCTGCCTGTTCTGCTAATCTGCTGATAATTTCCTGCAAATCACCAATTTCTTCTGCGGTTACCAATCCCAAATGTCTGCTTTCAAAATTGCAATCATCCATATGAGGCAAATAACCGACTAATTTAACACCTGTTTCCAACTCAATTACTTCTTTATAAAACTTATAGCTCATAGCAGTGACATTATTAAGTATTGCGCCTCGTACATTCGCGTCAGGTCTGAATTCTTTAAAACCTTTTATTAAAGCTGCCAAAGACAAAGCTGCACCTTTTCCATTGATGACTAAAATAACCGGCGTTTTAGTTACATGAGCTAAATCATAAGCACTGCACTGCTCTGTTTTACCCATACCATCATAAAATCCCATAGCGCCTTCAAGTACGGCTATATCACAATCACAAGCATTTTTTGCCAGCAAATACTTTGTTGTTTCCCTGCCTAACATAAATAAATCCAAATTACGTGACTTAGCACCAATTACGCGCGAATGAAACATTGGATCTATATAGTCGGGCCCAGATTTAAAGGCGGCTACTTTGTACTCCTGATCAAGCAAAGCTTTCAGCAAGGCACATACTACAGTAGTTTTTCCACTGCCACTATTTGGGGCAGCAATCATGAAACGAGGCAAAAACATTTCAGACATTTTACTCACCCTTTTTCAACGCAGTCATTATATAAACAGGGTTTTGGGCCATCATCAAATTATATGCCCCTAGTTTTTTACCACGGGCGGCAAAAACATTAACAATCTCTAAATCATACTCAGAACGGGTTTTATAATATTCAACAACTTCTATTAGTGTTTCTAGTGTAATTGCATTGATAACAACCCGGCAGTCAGAATTCTTTGTATAAATAATATCAAGCATTTTGCATAAATTACCACCGCTGCCGCCAATAAATACGCAGTCAGGAGCAGGCATATCAACAATTTGTTCCGAAGCTTCTCCGGCAACAATATCCAAATTATTAACAGCAAATAACGCTTTGTTTTTCTCAAGTAATTCCAATGCCAAAGGGTTGCGTTCAAATGCCCATACACGTCCAGCTTGAGCCTGCAATGCCAATTCTATCGAACAAGAACCTGTTCCCGCACCAATATCGTAAATATTATCTGTTACTTTTGGCATTAATTTGGAAATTGAAACAGACCTCACCTCTTGTTTCGTCATTGGAACTTTACTGCGAATAAAAAGATCATCATTTAAACCATGGACAGTGTATTTAAAGTCATTAGCATGTTCATTCAAAATCATCATCACAGACAAAGAAGGAAACTCCAATTTACTGATTTCCGACGCCGTACCATAAGTGATTTTTTCTTCTGGATAAGAAAGGTTTTCACCAACATATACCTTTACATCTGCCATACCATGATCACAAAGTTTCAGGCATAGTTGATTAGGAGAATGCTCGCCTCCGGTAAGTGAAAATACTTTACTGTTTTGCGCTACTGCAGCAATTAGATTTTGATTTCTGCCATGCATACTGACAATTTTAGCATCATCCCAAGCTATATTTAATTGTTGAGAAAAATAGACCAAGCTGCTGATGCCACAATATCTGCGGCATTCACAATCAGCAAGCTTACCAGTAATCGTCTTGGCTAAACTGAAAAAGCCTACATCACCAGAGACTAACACTGCTACAACATCTTTTTCAGCATCAGCTTTTTGACATATTTCAGTAATTTCTGATGATTTTATGGTGTCAAAAAGACACTTCCCTGCTCCAAAAGCAGCAAGCATCCTTTTATCGCCTATCAAAATATTACTTTCTTCAATAGCCTGGCGAGCCTGATTTGTTAAAAGCTCTGGATTACCTGGCCCAATGCCGACGATATTTACACGTAACATATTAAATCTCCTTTTATATTTTTTACTTACAACTACCATATCGGTCTTTAAGTAATTTTACTATCTCACTATAACCAGTTCCAAGCTCTTCGCCATTGCGGGCAATGACTATTAATTTAGCACCTGCTTTTGTAGCCGCCTGCGCCTTCTCCTCAAAACCGCCAACGCTACCGGAATCTTTTGTAACTAAATATCTGCTGTTATACCTTTTCATCATCTCTATATTAAGCAATTCAGAAAAAGGCCCCTGCATACAAATGATATTAGCTGGCTTATAACCAAGCTCTAACGCTTTACTTAAAGAATCCAGCATAGGCAAAACTCTTAGCGCAATACGCTCTTTATAATCAGGAACAGAAGTAAACTCCTGCAATGTTTTACTGCCTGTAGTCAGAAAGATATTACCTTCCGTATGGCTCAATAACTCAACAGCTTCATTAAAATCTTGGACTATAATACAGTTTTTATGTTCTTCAGCAGCAGGTCTTACCAATCTCAAATATTCACAGCCAGTTTCTTTACAGGCCTTTTGTACTGTTGACGTAACTATCGTAGCATATGGATGAGTTGCATCAATCACACAATCCGGTTTATTTACTGTAATAAAATTCCGCATTGCAGCCAAATCCATACGCTCTACCATTACATGAAGATTAGTTTGTGCTTCAATCAGACTTGCACCATAATCAGTTGCCACAGAAACATAAAGGATTATATCAAGTTCAGCCATAAACTTAATCAGATTACGACTTTCACTGGTTCCGCCAATCAGCCAAACTACCGGTTTCATTACAGTTTATAACCTCTAGGAGTTACTAATTTACCATTAATAACTTCTGTTTGCGAATTGCCGATGATAACAGTAGAAAACATATCTACTTCTTTATCACGTAATTCCTGTAAAGTAGTGATTTCATAATTTTCACCATCACGCCCAATGTTGCGTACAATGCCTGCCGGAACATCAGGACGTTGATTTTTCAGCATGATATCACAAGCTTTCTGTAGATAATCATGACGTTTAAAACTGGATGGATTGTATAAACAAATACAGAAATCTGCCTGTGAAGCACAATCTAAGCGCTTTTCAATTTTTTCCCATGGGGTAAGCAGATCGCTTAAAGAAATCAGGCAAAAATCACTGATAAGCGGAGCTCCTAAAACAGCAGCGCCTGAACAAGCAGCTGTAATACCAGGAACAACTTCAATTTCCAATTCTGGATGTTCTGCTGCTACTTGATACATAATCCCTGCCATGCCATAAACCCCGGCATCACCACTGGAAATCATCGCTACGGTTTTGCCTTTTAACGCTTCTTCTATAGCAAGCTTGCAACGATCTACCTCTTTACGCATACCAGTAGTCAAAAATTCCTTGCCTGTAAAATCATTTTTAATAAGATCGATATATACATGATAACCTGCAATAACATCACAACTTTCCAAAGCAGCTTTAGCTCTTTGGGTCATTTGTTCGATACCACCTGGTCCAAGACCGACAACATAAACTTTTTGCGTCATATTAATTCTCCTTCAAACATACATTCAAGATAATTTTTCAAAGTCAAGTACAATATCGGCTTCAGCAACAGCTAATGTTACTCCATTCAAACTGCATTTTGATGAAATTATACTGCCGTTATTGGCCGCCAATACTGCTGAACGCTCGCAAACATTACTTACGCCTACAACTGATTTCACAAAATCAGAACTACTGAATTCACCTGCTGCATTTTGTAATTCTTCAGCAGTAAAAAAACTAATTTCCCAATTATATTTAGCTGCGAAATTCAACAGGCCAGCCTCATCTTTTTTTAAATCAACAGATGCCACACCAACGATAGTACGTAAGTCTATACCAAGTTCTTTCAGTTTCGGTAAAACTAAAGTTTCTATACTTTCTAACGTTGTTCCGCGACGACAGCCGATTCCCAAATAAATATTTCTGGGCCAAAGCTGAACCGTTAAATCAAAAGGATTCACATTTCTATTTTTTGTAATAGCCAAACCTGTAACCCCTTTGTCTTTAAGAACAATCTGGCGTGGTAAGGCACTAATAATTGGATAATCGGTAAAAAGTCCAACTTCCTGTCCATCTACTAACGCAGCGGCAAAATCTTTCGCTGCTTTCATACTGTTAATAATCATATTATTGCGTGCCGCCCACTCGTCTACAGCAAAAAGCTTATTCACATCTGTAGCTGTAGTAACTACGGGAGTAGCTTTTATTACTTTCGCTAAGACTTTTGCGATGCAAATCCATTAGCCCCGCCAATATGACCTGATAATAATGGTATAACGAAGTTTCCGCCTTCGTCTACAGACAATACAGCAGGATCAACTAATTTATTCTTTATATACGGAGCTATCGTCCTCACTGCAATTCCTACCGCTCCAACAAATACAATCAGCTGGCACTCCTTAAACGCATACTCACAAGCTTTATTATGATCGTCCATCGCTTCCAAAAATATTTTTTCTTCAGCAAATTTTGGCATAGTTAAACATCGCACTTCAAAATCAAACTTTTGCAGTGCTTCACCAATATTTATACTTAGCATTGCTCCACGTCTGGTAAAGGAGTATACTACAGCCTTCATTTTATTTTACCTCTGGCTTTAAATCCAATTTGCTGGGATCAGCAGCACGATATCCATGTGCAAAAGTAGGATTATAGAGTTCGCTGCGGTCATAAATATTGCCTAAAAAGTTTCCTACTGTAATCAAAGCTGTTTTAGTAATATTATGTTCTTTCGCAGTTTCTGCCAAAGTTTCTACTGTGCAACGGCATACTTTCTCATCAGGCCATGAGGCTTTATAAACAATAGCAGCCGGAGTATCAGCAGTGTAGCCGCCTGCAATCAATTCCTTCTGCAATTTTTCTAACATACCGCTGGAAAGAAAAATAACCATTGTTGCTTTATGAGCTGCATAATCAGCGATTTTTTGCTTATTAGGTACCGGTGTACGTCCTTCCATACGGGTAATAATAACAGATTGACTAACATTAGGCAAAGTATACTCTGCATCTAAACAGGCAGCCGCCGCACAGAAAGAACTTACACCCGGAACAATTTCAAAATCAAGATTATAACTGCGCAAAAGATCTATCTGTTCACGATGAGCACCATAAACACTTGGGTCACCAGTATGCAAACGCACAACCAATTTACCGGCCTGTGCTGCCGGAACCATAGCTGCAATGACCTCTTCCAAAGTCATTTTAGCACTGTCCATAATAATGCATTCCGGTTTTGCATAGTTCAAAAGCTCCGGATTAACCAATGAACCGGCATAAATAATAAGATCAGCCTTTTCCAAAAGTTCTTTACCTTTAACAGTAATTAAATCAGCGGCACCAGGCCCTGCACCAATAAAATAAATCATTATTTGTCAAACTCCTTTTCTTTAACCAAGATTACAGAAAAATAGCTGCTGTTAGGATCAATCTCATTAAGATCACGGTACACTTTTTCTCCCGGTAAACCACAGCGTTCAACCATGGCTGCATTCTTAATCAACCCGCGTTCTTTTAATTCGTCACGTACTCTGGCAATTTCACTGGCAGATTTCATTAATACCTTATTACCAGGTCCATCAAGAAATTTAGATGCTTCTTTATAACTGCCAGGCAGCACAATAAGCGGTTCTGCCCTTTCACATAAAGACACATTCAGCTTTGCCGCGACAGCACAAATAGAAGTTACACCTGCAACCAATTCGGCATCATAGCCAGCTTTTAAAACAAGCTTATGCACATAAATGCAGGTTGCGTATACTGTAGGACAACCAAGAGTAATGAAAACAACATTTTTGCCTTCATCAAGCAATTTTATTACAGCATCGGCGCCCTCCTGATGAGCTTTATCCATTACTGCCATATCTTTTGTCATCGGCATATAAATAATAAGCTGTTCTTTTTTATCAAGATCAACTACCTGATTGACAATATTTTTAGCAGTCATGACATCGGTATCACCTTTAGGCAAAGCAACAACGTCACATTCTTTGAGCAGACGCACTGCTTTTAAAGTCAATAATTCCGGGTCCCCCGGTCCGATACCTACACTGTACAATTTACCTCTCATGTTTTTCATCCTTCCTGTTTGTCCTTTAAATGTAATTTAATTAGTTCGTCAGCAGCTGCTGTTTTTCCTAAAATACCATATACGTTAGAAAACATCAGTGCTGCCGTTTTTATTTTACCATGCACGCGATGCTGCATGTAAAAATCAATACGTTCAGTAACACCACTTATTACTTCTTCAAAAATACCTTCACGCTGCAAAATCTTCACTACTTCATCTGTAGTCGGACAATCGATAATTTCTTTACCAACTTCCACTTTAGCACCGGTAAGCAGTGCCAAAAGAGCCATTAACTCTGTGCGGCAATCAGCATATTTTGAATGGGTATTCATCACACCTTGCCCTAGTTTTACCAGCTTTCCTGAATGGCCTATTAACAGCAAGGTCTCAAAACCCTTATAAACCGCATAATCTAAAAGTTCCCCAACAAAATTACTGCAGGTCACAGCATCATCAATATTAAGTCCCAGTACATCACGAGTAAAGTCTTCTCCATAATTGCCAAAAAACACCAGCAAATTTTTATTTCCAGACGCTGCCTGTGTATCAATTTCCACATACATTGTTTCTATCAAAGCTTTTTCACTCATTGGTTCAACAATTCCACTGGTTCCTAAAATAGAAATGCCACCTAAAATACCTAAACGTGGATTGAAAGTTTTCTTGGCAATTTCAACGCCTTCAGGAGCTGAAATAGTAACTTTTAACCCTTGTTCATATCCTGCAGACTTCATTACTTTTTCAAGTTCGTAAACAATCATTTTCCGAGGTGTCGGATTAATGGCAGGTCCATCAACATTACAGGCCAATCCTGGTTTAGTTACATAGCCAATGCCAATACCGCCTAATAAATTTATCCCCTTTTCTGCTGTTTTTTCTACAGTAGCATAAATCAATATCCCATTCGTATCATCAGGATCATCGCCACTGTCCTTACGAATAGCGCATGTTACGCTCATTTCAGTAATAACAGCATCTTCTGGTTCCAAATTAAGTATAATACCTTTTGGGGTATCTATCTGAACAAAATCAACACGTTTACCTGTCAGAAGCATCATTGCAGCAGCCTTGGAGGCTGCAGTCGCACAACTTCCAGTTGTATAACCACAACGCAAACGTTTCCCTTGAGAAATCTGATATTCTTCCATGCGTCAACCTCTTCCTGAACAAACATCTTGCTAAAGACATTCTGCCACCTAGTATTTTTTACTAATAATTAGAAAAGACTCCTGCCGTTTCCGACAGAAGTCACAAAGATACAAGCGCATACTTATCCTTAAAAGACACAGCTCTCTTGCCATCTCCATCACTCGTGGATACAGCTTTCACACATAGGCAGGCACCTGACTTAAACGCCTCAGCGTTATTACAGTGGCGGGACCGTGTCGGATTTACACCGATCTTGCCATTTACGCCCTCACGGGCACCTAATAATATCAAATTACCGTATCATTATAGCATAAAATTCAGAAAAAAACAATGGAGATTCTTATTAAGTTTTAAATTGATCTTAGCCTAAAAGTAATAGGAACATATGTATAGCAACGTATTTTTTGTCCAACACCATTTTTAGCACCGCTAAAACGCCAGCCATAGCATGCATCAACAGCAGCAGCATCTAAAGCAGCATTACCAGAAGATTCTGCGACAATGACAGATTCAACTTCACCGTCGTAGCCTACCAAAATGCGCACTGTCGTCGTTCCTTCAATGCTGGCACTTCTGGCGCTGCTTGGATAGCTAGGTTGACGACTTTTTAACAAACGCGGAGGAATAGCAGGGTTTGCCGAAGGATCACCGCCAGCATAGCCGCCACCCTCTCCAGTACCCATTCCAGAACCTGTTCCGTCACCTATACCAGTACCCACTCCAGCACCATGTCCGCCGCCTGTTCCAGTTCCACTGCCAGAACCACTGCCACTTCCATATCCACTGCCTTGGCCAGTACCATAACCACCACCACTGCCAGTATTTTCTTTCACATCAGCACCGGCAATATTTTTACTTTGGGTCTGTAATTCCTCAGATACATTTTCATTGACTTGATTATTCTGCTGTTGTTGATACACTTGCTCCTGACGAGTAGTTTTTTCAATTATATCGTCAGTATTTATTTGGCCGGATTTTTTTATCTGCTGTTGTGGCTGCGAAGCACTATGCTGTTTATTTTGCAATGCATTCGCTTTCGCTGCTGCCAAATCTGCTTCTGTAGCATCGACTGGCTTCATACCGCTGCCGCCCCCTCCGCCGCCTCCTCCGCCACCGCCAAAAACTGCTATTTCGACGATCTTATCATCAACATGATTAGCAGCGAATAGACCGGCAAACGCCAAAACAAGAAATACAAATGAATGAAATCCTAATGAGCCAATAAAACCTATTTGGAACCTCTTTTTAGAGTCATCCATCATTCACCAGCTCCTACATCCGTTGCTAAACCAAACCTTTGAACTCCTGCACCTTTTAATCTATCCAGCAAAGTTATGACTTTACCATAATCTGCATCTTTGTCTGCCCTAATAACGATTGAAAAACGCGGATTGTTTTTCTGTTCCATTTTTGCCTGCATAGTTAAACTGGCAATGTCAGTCTGTTTATCACCAAGCCAAATGCTACCGTCCTTTTTTACAGAAACGGCAAAGGTTGTCTGAGTGTCAACTGCCGAAAATTCCGCTTTAGGCAACTTTATAGGAATTGTTTTTAAATCAACCATATACATCGTACTAAGCATAAAAAACACCAGCAGAAAAAACATAATATCGATCATTGGTATTATCATTATCTCAGGTTGTTTAAGGCTTCTGCTATCACGCAGTTTCATTAGATGTCACCTCTGCTTTCAGCCTCCAGCAAAGCCGAAAAGCATTGTTCCATATTAGTTATGGAAGTATCCAGACGCTGCGCAAAATAAGAATGTGCACATAATGCTAAAATGGCCACACATAAACCGCTGGCAGTTGCAATTAAGGCTTCACCAATGCCACCCGTAATTGCCATTGGTTGTCCTTCCTGCAGATTAAAAATACTGAAAGAACCAATCATACCAATAATAGTACCTAATAATCCAAGTAAAGGAGACATTGTAACGATAACACCAAGATAATGCAGGCGGTTACGCAATTTAGCTATAACAAGCCCAGCTTGAGATTCCATATAGGCAGAGTGCCTTGTACAGTCGCCAGACAAAACCATAGTCTCACGAATAATACGTGCGCACTCACCAGCAGACGCTGACGCCAATTGTTCAGCACCTACTACATCACCTTTACTGATTAAAGTACAAAATTCCTGCGTAAATAACGAACCAGAATCAGCAGTTTTATAATACAAATACCGCTCTATAGCTATAGTAACAACTATTATTGAACACAATAACAGTGGCCACATTACCAGCCCGCCTTTATGAAAATACTCAACAGCTTCCTTAATTGATTCCATCAAAAATGCCTCCTAAAATTTTATATTATTAATAATACCAAATTTGATTTAGTTTGCCAATGCTAACTTACTGAACGAATTAAAATTTTACATTTTATTAAAAAATAAAAACCTTTCCGCAAAACAGAAAGGTTATACCTACTTCATACTACCTGTTCCTGTCACTCGCTGGATTACAGTAGAAAAATCTAGGCAGTTCTTCTGACTCTGCTTCATTACTTACCCCGCCTTCCCAGTTTCCCAGTGGCAATTATTGAGGTTTGCTCGACATTACAGCGGCGTGACCGTATTGGCTTCCAACCAATTTTTCTATTAAGTATTCACACCTAGATTTTCGCTTATTAAGTTTTATTACTGATTGGAATTATATCACGTTAGATTAATGTTTGCAATAAAAACTATAATATATTCAACACTAAATATTTAAAAAACATCACTCTATTCCTCTTTTTTCATTTTCAGCAAATGACAGGCATAACTAAAAAATATGAGAAAATATATCGCCATAATAACCGGCCAATGCCATTCTACAGGCATTTTATTTGCCGTTGCTCTTAATGCACTACTAGCAGGAGTCAACGGTAAAATACTTAAAGACCACTTTATTATTTCAGGAAAACTGTCAGCTTTGAAAAATGTCCCACATAAAAAAGACATCGGCACTAAAACATACGTGCTAAAACTACTCATCTCTTCATGGCTGTCAATAGTCATTGCCGCCACTACTGCCAGTGCTGCAAACACAAAACAGTTAAGGACCAGCACTGGAATAAACCAGCCTCCCAAATATAAATGTACCCCTAATAATTCCGCAATAAGCACTATAATTACAGAAGAAATCAGTCCACGCACTGTACCTGATAAAACCTTACCAAAAACGAATGCAGCTCCTGAAATTGGCGAAATCAAATATGTTTCCAGAGTATGATGATAAATACGTGACATATTAAGAGGAGCAGCAATAGTATTAAAAGAAATATTCATCGAATTAAGCGCGATCATACCTGGAATGAGAAAACTCAAATAACTCCCACCATCAACAGAAACATTTCTCCCCAACCCGATCCCAAATGCAAAAATATACAAAAAAGGCGTAATCATGCGCGAACATAAGAATTTAAAAAATATTTTTTTAAAAACCACCCAATCACGCCAAAAAACGGTATAGACATCATAGCAAAAATTACTAATCATTTACTCGCCTCCCCGTTAATTCAATAAAAACATCTTCTAAATTTGCTTCGCGCACAGTTGCATTAGAGTTTAATCCTGCCACATAAGATGCAGCCTGCTCACGATTATCAAAAAAATTATTAATCATGCCGTCTGCTTCCATATGTTCAACAACAACCCTGCCAACTTTTTCTTTCAGCTTCTGCGGTGTATCAACAGCTATAATACGACCTCTATTCATAATTGCAACACGCCTGCATAACTGATCTGCTTCTTCTATATAATGAGTAGTTAAAAGCACTGTCATTCCAGCTTCATTCATTTTACGGATCAAATCCCACATCTTACGCCGTACTTGTGGGTCTAATCCAACAGTTGGTTCATCTAAAAATAACATTTTAGGTTTATGCAAAAGTGCCATGCCAATCATCAAGCGCCGCTTCATTCCTCCTGAGTACCTTCTGGATTTGTCATCAGCCCTATCTGTAAGTTCCACAAATTCTAAAATTTCATTGATTCGCTGTTCCATAGCAGCTTTATTCTTCAAATGATGCAGCCTTGCCTGCAAAACTAAGTTTTCCCTTCCCGTAAGATCCTGATCCAAACTCATATGCTGCGGTACAACGCCAATTAGTTCCTTAATTCTCTCGCTGTCTTTTTCAATATCGTATCCGCATATTTTTACAGAACCGGATTTTTTCTTGGAAAGTAAGGTTAATATCCTGACTGTAGTAGTCTTCCCAGCTCCATTAGGTCCTAAAAGGCCAAATATCTCACCACTTTTAATTTCCAAATCTATTCCTGCTACTGCAATACGCTCGCCAAAACGTTTAGTTAAATTTTCTATTTTAATCATCAAATCACCTATTTGTCATCAGTCTGTTTCTGAGCATTATATAGATTATAATACAGACCACCCCCTGACATCAAGGTAGAATGTGTTCCAATTTCTGCAACTTCACCATTATTCAAAACGATTATTTTATCTGCATTTTTTATTGTCGACATTCGATGAGCAATAATAAGAGTTGTTCTATTCTCCGCCAACTTGTCCAACGACTCCTGTATTAATTTTTCTGTATAATTGTCTAAAGAAGAAGTCGCTTCGTCTAGAATTACAATAGGCGGATTTTTCAAAAATACTCTGGCAATAGCAAGACGCTGTTTTTGTCCCCCGGATAGTTTCACGCCACGTTCACCAATTTCAGTAGCATACTTATTGGGGAGCTCCTCAATAAATTTGTCAGCCGCGGCCAGCCTGGCAGCGTTTTCTACTTCACTTTGCTCAGCTTCAGGTTTTGCATATGCAATATTATGCGTCACAGAATCTGAAAATAAAAAAACATCCTGCTGCACTATTCCTATATTACGACGCAGTTCCTGTTGTTTATACTGACGTATATCGATTCCATCAACTAAAATCCTGCCGCTAAGCGGATCATAAAATCTTAATAATAGGCTTGCAATCGTTGTCTTACCCGCACCTGTTTCTCCAACAAATGCTACAGTCTGGCCCGGAGCTATTTTTAAATTAAATCCTTTAATTACCTTTTTCTGATCAGAATAACCAAATACTAAATTATCAAATTCTATTTCTCCACGTATTTTTTTACAAACAACCGTATCTTTCTGATTGATAATTTCAGGTTTCATTTCCATAATTTCATAAAATCTCTGGAATCCAGCCATTCCACGTTGGTACATTTCAGTAAAAACCGTTAGACGTAAAAGCGGTTTCATAAATAAATTGACATATAACAAAAAAGCAACAAAATCACTCAACGACAGCTTATCCTTGGCTATTAACAACCCTCCACAAGCCAAAATAAGTAAGTTGGTAATATTTGTAAAAAAATTTACGCTGCCAGAAAAATAAGCCAAAATTTTATAAGATCTTCGTCTTGTTTCCAAAAAATCCAAACTTTTTTCCATAAATCTCGCCAGTTCATATTCCTCTTGAGCAAACGCTTTTACTAACCGTATTCCACCTAAACTTTCTTCCGCCCTGGCTGTTATTTCACCGCTTTTTACCCTATTCTCTCTAAAAGCTGCTTTCATTTTTTTATTTACATACACAGTATGCAGCGTTTTAGCAATTAATAAAACAGCAATCAAAATCCCCAAGTAAACATTCATCCAAAAAAGGATGCCAATTGTACCAATCATAGTAATACAGCAAACAATGATGTCATTGGGTCCTCTGAATGACAATTCTCCTATTTCAGCTATATCACTGGTCAATCTTGACAACAGCTGCCCCGTCTTGGCATTGTCAAAATACTTAAACGACATTTGCTGCAAATGCTCAAACAAATCGCGGCGCATATCATTCTCTATCTTTGCACTCATCAAATGTCCATAGTAATTAACAAGATAGAGCAAACCGTAATTGCCCAAATATAAAATAAACAGTATACCTGTATCATGTAATAATCTATCAGTGTTTTTTTGTGGTAAGACTTCATTCAATATTTGCCGCACCAACATAGGAAAGACCAAATCCAGTAATGCAGCAACAAGGGAACCAATTACCACACCATAAAGTATGCTCTTGTACGGTTTATAATAATGTAAAAAATTATGAATCATGAAATACCCCTTTGTTTTCAACGCTGCCAGATATGCAGTCTATAGGCCCCAATGATCTTACCTTCAGGAGTTACAGCAGGAGCCTCTATTCCAGCTATTTTTTTTCCATTACTACTTATTGCAACTGCTTGTAATGGTCCTTCAGTATGAAAGAAATTCAATTCTGTCCCATCGTTTAAATCAAGCACTACCGCTCCATGAGCAGCGTAATTATGAGTTCTAACATTGCGTCCAACAGCACACGCCGCCATATTATTAGAAAAATCTATCTGCTCCATTGTCCCCAAGGCTCTATATTTATATTTAAATGTTCCATCATAATTAAATACGAACATACTATTATTACTTGGATGTTCAACCGGAGTCGGTAACTGCCAGTTTTCTCTATTAAATGTATTGATCGTTGTAAAAATAACGCCAGCCTCTGCAGCAAACCCATCTCGACCAGATGCATTAATCCAAACATTATCTATTTGAGCAGGTTTAGATAACTCACGCTGCCATAAAGCTTTTCCAGCAGCATCAAAAAGCATTCCTCGTCCGTCACTGCAGGCTGCAGCCAAAAACTCTCCATCTTCAGAAAAATTAGGGCTGCCACGCATAACAGTGTTCTCGAACGGAGCAACAGGCGGTACTTCAATAGAATTAATCAGTTGACCTGTTTTTTTATCTATCAAATACATTGTATCACGGTATTTCATATCAGGTCTGATTTCATAAGCAGAAGTTGATAATACGACTTTATCGTTATTATCATTAACATCACACCAATTGATCCAACTATCAATATTTTCACTCTTTGGGAATTGCCAAAGCTGCTCACCGTTTTTATTAAAAGCAACAGCTTTACCATTATAGCCGCGCCCTCCATCTTTCGCTGTAACAAATCGATAAGCATTTGCGTAAACATTATCATCTTTATCAATACAAATATGTACGATGCTTGGATAAGAACGTTTGTCAGGTTCAACGCCAACAACCTTTTCAGCAGCAAATTTCCACAATATATCACCGCCATCAAGATCGATTGCATATAAGTTACCAGCCGGACTTTGCTCACCTACAAAAGTAATTTTTTCATCATGAGATACACACAGTGATACCAGTTTGCCAATCCCCAAAGAACGTTTCCATATCTGCTTGCCACTATTGTCAAATAAAAATAATTCACCTCTATCGGTTCCAACTAACCATGCATTTTTAGAAACAATATATTCAATTAACCCTTTAGTAAAACCCATCCGATCATAATTTTCACTTGGAATATCACCTAAAAAAACGCTTACTCCATCGCCCTTGTCTGTAGAAGAAAAAGCTTGCCATGGTGTTCGGTTGCCTGTTATCCAAAACATCAGACACCAGGAAATTATTAAAATGACAATTGCAATAATACTTTTTATTTTGCTCATAAATATAATTTCGTCCAATCATACACTATTCTTAAATTACCAAAATACAGACCTTGTTCAGAAAGTAAATATACGATTTTACTAAAAGTTATACCAATAGTAAAAATAATCAGTAAGCAACAGACAAATTTTTCTTTGGTGTTCCAAAACTTATCTTTCCGCGCTGTAGCCAGAAAGAACCCTCTGCTGACAACAGAAAGTGCCAAAGTCTGAGCTCTTCTAAGACAGCGTGCCAATAATGGTTTGGCAATATAAGGTAAATGCCTGATAATACTTTTGCGGCCAACTCTTGTATCAGAACGTAAACGTAAAGCGATAATAACCTCCCCTGCTTCAGCAGCCAGCACTGGCAAAAATCGTATCGCCGTCACAAGCATAAACGCTATCTGCGGAGATAGTCTCCAGGTGATAAGAGCTTTCAGCAATTGACGTGGATCGGAAGTCCAACAGACAAATAACCCTAAGGACAACATCATAGCTGACCTTAACCCCTGTACAGCTCCGTAAATAACCCCTTCGCGGTAAATATACAAACCGCCTGTTATTTGTCCTAAAACAGGCATAGTTGGTTCAATTATAACAAATAAAGGAGTCCTTGGTGTTTGCGCAAAAAACAGCGCCTGGCTAAACATAGACCCCCATAAACCCAGTAATAATAAAATTGCTAAAACCTGCCACTTATAAATAGATGTACGAGCTGACAAATGCAGTAATAACGTCGCAGTAAAAAGTAAAAACAATGTTCTGGGGTTATCAACAACTATAGCCAGTACCGCAACTAAAAACAAAATAAGCAATTTAGTTCTTCCATCCAATTTCCGTGCCCATACTGCAGCATCACAACCTTCCCATAACTGCCGTACTGAC
>ERZ791620.464-NODE-464-length-21820-cov-2.075902_pt1 | contig 21820 bp, 18 predicted proteins | sample MGYA00509962_ERZ791620 | MGnify/ENA primary metagenome ERZ791620 (study PRJEB30046, sample SAMN00715162) | human gut metagenome | study: EMG produced TPA metagenomics assembly of the A metagenome-wide association study of gut microbiota in type 2...
ATACCATTTCTTGTCTCCGGTCAGCTCATAAGTAAGCCACATACTTCCGGGATAAAACCCCGAACACCAGTCGTCAATAGGGATATAGACAATATTTCCCTTTTCATCAATTGTACGGGGATTTAAGATCTTACCCGACTTTTCGATGATATCGGTCTGGATTGTGTTCTGTGCTACCGCATTGTCAATGTTATCCTGAATAAAGTCCTTTTCAACCGGCTTTTGGCTGTTGCAACTCGTCAAGACCAGAAGGGAAATCCCCAATGCACTCAAAATAGTTCTCATAATACATGGATTTATTAGTAAAGTAATTAATTTCATGGTGGCAAAAATAAGGCAATCTTACAGATTTGACCGACCTAAATCATCCAATTAAGAGACATTTTTGGTACATTTGCAGAAAATAATGTGCCAATATACTAATTTGCCAATATGCTGCGCTGTACTGCCGAAAGACATTGGCACATTAGCATATTGGCACATTATTACTCAATCACCATAATACGGTCGTTCAAACCCACTTTTGCCGTATCTTCTACAAAGATTTCTTTGACCGTACCGTCCGTCAGCGAACGGATTTCGTTTTCCATCTTCATAGCTACCAGTACACAAAGCGGCTCTCCTCGCTGTACTACATCTCCCTTCTTTACATATGTTTTCAATATCACTCCGGGCATTGGCGCCTGAACCACTTGACGCCCCACAGACTCGGCAGCATTACGGGAATTGTGTATCTTTTCCATTTCGCCTTTCAGTTCTATCTGATAAAGTTCTCCTTTGTTCATGATAGTATATGTAGAATTGGAAGAAGAAATCTGCACTCCATGAGAATGATGATCAATGATTATAGAATGAATAGAGTCACCACCAAGGTTATAATCTACTTCATACACCTTTCCATTGACTGCTATTTTCTTTACAGGACCATCTTCAAGAATCTCAACTTTATACTCATTGTCGGGCATATCCAGAAGCCGGGCATAATAGGTTGCTAATGTTGTACTCATAATCACTGATGTTTTAATAGTTATTGGCAGTCATCTGCAGTTTACCATAATATTTCCAAAGGGATTCTCCTACCACCGGAAGAGTAGTAGCCCTCGACGCTGCCTCTTTTTCCTTCTCAAAATGCTTTAGTGCAGCTGCAATTACAGCCACAGTAGGATCGGTATTCTGACGCCGTTTCAAATCTTCTTTATCAAAACGGGTATCAATAAACGTAGTATCATACTCCCCTTTCAGAAAAGCGGCATTCTTCAAGACACGCTGATGAAACGGAATGGTGGTTTTAATACCCAGTATCTTATACTCCCGCAAAGCACGGGCCATATTTGATATGGCAGAAGCACGGTTTCTTCCCCAGCAACAGAGCTTGGCAATCATCGGGTCGTAATGCAAGGATACCTCGAACCCGGCATAGGCGGCACTATCCAGGCGAACGTTACGTCCTTCGGGAGCCTCACGTACCGTAATGACTCCCGGTGACGGCATAAAGTTATTTTCCGGATCTTCGGCATAAATACGACATTCGATGGCCGCACCCCTAAACTCAATATCCTCCTGATGATAAGGCAAGCGATTGCCGGCAGCAACAAGAATCATATCACGTACAAGATCAACACCGGTACATTCCTCCGTTACCGGATGTTCTACCTGAAGCCGGGTATTCATTTCAAGAAAATAGAAGTTCTGGTCTTTATCCATCATAAACTCCAAAGTCCCGGCACTGTAATATCCTATTTTCCTGCAAGCCTCTACAGCCACCTTCAACATCCGTTTTCGTGTCTCTTCCTTCACAAAAGGAGAAGGAGACTCTTCTATTACCTTTTGATTTCGTCGTTGGATGGAGCATTCACGTTCATACAGATGAATTACATTCCCATATTTATCACCCAATATCTGCACTTCGATATGATGGGGATTTTCGATATACTTCTCTATATAAACCGCATCGTTTCCAAATGAAGTTCCGGCTTCGGATTGGGACAGACGAAGAGCCATCTCAACTTCTTCTTCTGAACGCACCAGTCGCATTCCCTTTCCGCCACCACCTGCTAATGCTTTCAGCATAATCGGATAACCGACTTCTGCTGCTGCCTTTTTAGCTTCGGCAATGCCCTGAACCGGTTGTTCTGTGCCCGGAACAATGGGCAGGCCAGCTTCTCTCATGATCTTCCGCGCCTCCGTCTTAATACCCATCCGGGCAATTATATCAGCACTCGGACCAATAAAAATCACTCCTTCTTCCTCACAACGACGGGCAAAGTCAGCATTCTCTGACAAGAAACCATAGCCCGGATGAATGGCAGCCCCAGTCTTTTTGGCTATTTCCAGAATCTTTTCCGGTTTCAGATAAGAGGTATCCTCCGGTGAATCAGATATACAATAGGCTTCTTCAGCGTAACGGACATGCAACGCTCCACGGTCTACCCGTGTGTAAATCGCTACCGTAGCAATATTCATTACCCGGCAGGTACGGAAAATACGCATAGCAATCTCGCCACGGTTGGCTACTAATATTTTTTTTATCATAATATGTTTCCTCCTACAATATTAAAGCGGTAAATTAGAATGCTTTTTGGGTGGATTGGACTGGCGCTTATTAGCCAACATCTCAAAACTACGAATCAACCGCATACGAGTAATAGCCGGATCAATCACTTCATCCACATAACCGAGTTCGGCAGCCCGATAAGGATTTGCAAATTTCTCACGATATTCAGTCTGAAGCTCTTTTCTTTTCTCTTCAGGATCTCCTGCTTTGTCTATTTCTTTACGGAACAGAATATTCACAGCCCCATCCGGCCCCATCACGGCAATCTCGGCCGTAGGAAAAGCAAAGTTCACATCTCCCCGGATATGTTTGGAGCTCATTACATCATAGGCACCACCATAAGCTTTGCGTGTGATAACCGTCACCTTAGGTACGGTAGCCTCACAATAAGCATATAGCAACTTGGCACCGTTACGAATAATACCACCATATTCCTGGTCAACTCCCGGTAAGAATCCCGGTACGTCCACCAAAGTCAGTAACGGAATATTGAAAGCATCGCAGAAGCGGACAAAACGAGCCGCCTTGACAGAAGCATCAATATCCAGTGTACCGGCAAGTACCAGCGGTTGGTTAGCCACCACTCCCACAGTTTTCCCATTCAGACGAATATAACCAATGACAATATTCGCCGCATACTCTGCCTGAAGTTCAAAGAAACTATTGTCATCGGCTACTGCCTCGATCATCTCCTTTATATTATAGGGCTGATTCGGATTGGTAGGCACCAAGTCGGACAGTTCGGGTGTCAGGCGGGTCGGCGAGTCGTTGGTGACAACGAAAGGAGGCTCTTCCATATTGTTGCCCGGCAGATAAGAAATAAGTTCGCGGATATAATTGATACATTCAATATCATTTTCGGCCGATAGATGCGCCACGCCGGACTTTGTCATGTGGATGCCCACTCCACCCAGATCTTCCTTGCTTACTTCTTCCTGTGTCACACTCTTGACTACGTCCGGTCCGGTGATAAACATATAGCCGGAGTTCTTGACCATCAGAATAAAATCGGTCAGTGCAGGAGAATAAACGGCACCACCGGCACACGGGCCCATGATGGCACTGATCTGCGGAATGACTCCCGAAGCCATGGAATTGCGAAGGAAAATCTCTGCATACCCTGCCAAAGAACGGACGCCTTCCTGAATGCGCGCACCACCGGAATCATTGAGTCCGATAATAGGCGCTCCCATCTGCATCGCCATGTCCATCACTTTGCAAATCTTCTTGGCGTGTGTCTCCGAAAGAGCCCCTCCGAATACGGTAAAGTCCTGTGCAAAAACATAGACCAGCCGTTTGCCGATCATTCCGTAACCAGTCACTACCCCGTCACCGGAGAATTTCTGTTTTTCCATACCGAAGTCGGTACACCGGTGGGTCACCAGTTTATCAAGTTCGATAAACGACCCCTTTTCCAGAAGTAAGTCAATGCGTTCACGGGCGGTCAGCTTGCCCACAGAGTGCTGTTTCTCAATACGGGCATCCCCGCCACCTTTTTCTGCTTTCCTGTTCAGTTCTTCCAGATTCTTGATAAGCTCTTTCATAGGCTGTTTGTATTAATGTTATGTGTAAAAATAGTCAGTAATAAATTAATTAGTTGTCATATTGATTACACAAAGGTATTTTTATATAGTAAACGTATCATTTGCCGAATTTGTTAGCATTTATGCCCTTAAACATCTTTATGACGGATACGGGCAAGGAATCTTTTCTACGGGTTTACACAACAAAGTCACACAATCATGTGTTTATCGCATATCATTTTAATAAAACCTAGACCCTAACAAAAATGAGAACAATTAAACTTTTATTAGCAGCCGGTTTCCTGCTCGTATTGGGTACAAGTGCGTATGCGCAAGTACAACGGAATGAAACCTATCTACCCAAATTCGCCATCAAGACCAATGCCCTCTACTGGGCTACGAGCACTCCCAACCTGGGATTCGAAGTCGGACTGGCAAAGAAAATCACCCTCGATGTATCCGGCAACTACAATCCGTGGAAGTTTGGCAACGACTGCCAGATCAAGCACTGGCTCGTACAACCGGAATTGCGCTACTGGCTCTGCGAACGTTTCAACGGAAGTTTCTTCGGTCTGCACGGACACTACGGAGAAATGAATGTCAGCAATCTGAACATATTCGGAATGGGGCACGACCGCTATGACGGCAGTCTGTACGGAGCCGGCATCTCTTACGGATACCAGTGGATCATCAGCAAACGCTGGAGCATGGAAGCAACCGTCGGAGTCGGTTACGCCCGTCTGAAATATGATAAATATGCCCGCGGTGACGGAGGCGAAAAACTCGGGCACAACACCCGCAACTATTTCGGCCCTACCAAAATCGGCCTCAGCTTCATTTATGTCATCAAATAATCGAACTTTTTAAAACTTACAATGATGAAAAGAAAACTTATCTATCTATTTATAGCTCTTGCAGCCACCATACTTCCGGCTCATGCACAGAAATTTCTGAATGATGCACTCACGCTCTCGAATGTATCCTTATGGCAACAAGGAAACTCGCTTTATGTCGGCATGACGGTCGACATGGCAAACCTGACCATCGGCTCGGCACGCAGCCTCAGCCTGATCCCGCTGCTGACGGACGGACAACATAATGTCCCGCTACAGGAGATTATCGTCAACGGCAAAAGACGCGAGAAAGCCTATCTACGTGGACTGGCGATCAGCAAACAGGAACCCACGGCTATCATCGTACCTTATAATAAAAGAGAAACGTTTAATTATACGCAGGTCATTCCTTATCAGCCATGGATGGCAAACGCATCCCTGCAACTGGTAGAGAACCTATGCGGATGCGGCAACTATCAGGAAATGAACGCGCAGGAACTGATAACGAACGACGTATCTACCGAAGCCAAACGACTGAGTGCCATGTCTCCTATCGTAGCCTACATCCAGCCTACGGTGGAAGTGGTGAAAAACCGCAGTGAGCAATACGAAGCTCATCTGGACTTCCCCGTCAACAAGTCTGTCATCCTTACCGACTTCATGAACAATCACTCCGAACTGGTGAATATTCATTCTATGTTTGATAAAATCCAGAATGACAAGAATCTGACCGTACAAAGCATCAGCATCGAAGGATTCGCTTCCCCCGAAGGGCCGCTGGCTTTCAACGAGCAACTCTCTAAAAAACGTGCGGAAGCTCTGAAAGATTATCTGGTCAAGAACGAAAAGGCATCTGCCAAACTGTATAAAGTGACTTTCGGCGGAGAGAACTGGGACGGACTGGTGAAAGCTCTCGAATCCTCTTCGATGAAGGATAAGGAAACCTTCCTGAATATCATCAAAAATACAACGAATGACGTGAAACGTAAACAGGAAATCATGAAAGTCGGCGGCGGCGCTCCTTATCGCACTATGCTGAAAGAGATTTATCCGGGACTGCGTAAAGTGAACTGCAAGATCGACTACACAGTGGTCAACTTCGATGTGGAACAAGGACGTATCATCATCCGTGAGAATCCGAAATATCTGAGTCTGAACGAGATGTATCAGGTAGCCAATAGTTATCCGAAAGGCAGCAAGGACTTTGTAGATGTATTTGATATTGCCGTACGTATGTATCCGGCCGATGCCGTAGCCAATCTGAATGCAGCGGCTGTCGCCCTGTCACAGAAGGATATCAATACCGCACTGAAATATATGGAAAAAGCGGATCATACCACTGCCGAATTTCTGAATAATACAGGCGTGTATAACTTCTTAAACGGAGATATTCAACGTGCTACAGCAGCCTTTGAACAAGCTGCCAAATTAGGAAATGAAGCTGCTCAGGCAAACTTGAAACAGTTGCAACAGATCATGAATATGAAAATGAGCAAGAAGTAGCAGAAGGGACGGAAGTCACTTAAAACGATTTTTCAGGCACGGATTACACGGATTTCACGGTTTTGGGTTACTTAACTCTTAAAACCGTGTTAATCTGTGAAATCCGTGCCTAAATATATTTTTGACACATTCACCAAAAGAAGTTGGATAAAATTAGAGTCACATATCCATCAAAACTACCTTTTGTTTTGTTATATTAAGTATTCACCAAAAGTTGACTATTTAAAATTTAGAATTATGACACTAATCCTTGCTATTATTCCGGTATTACTATTAATTGTATTGATGGCGTTCTTCAAGATGTCCGGTGACAAGAGCAGTATTATCTCGTTGATTGTAACCATGCTGATCGCTCTTTTCGGTTTCGCCTTTTCTGTAGACAATCTGTTTTATTCCTTTTTATATGGAGCGCTGAAAGCGGTCTCTCCTATTTTAATCATCATTCTGATGGCTATTTTCAGTTATAACGTATTGCTGAAAACGGAAAAGATGGAGATTATCAAACAACAGTTCGCTTCCATCTCTACGGATAAAAGTATTCAGGTATTGCTGCTGACTTGGGGATTCGGAGGATTACTGGAAGCGATGGCAGGATTCGGAACGGCGGTTGCTATTCCGGCGGCGATTCTTATCAGTCTGGGATTCAAGCCGATATTTTCGGCGACTGTCAGTCTGATAGCCAACAGTGTCGCTACGGCTTTCGGTGCTATCGGAACTCCGGTATTGGTGTTGGCAAAGGAAACGAATCTGGATGTGCTACAACTCAGTACGAACGTTGTATTGCAATTATCGGTACTCATGTTTCTGATTCCGCTGGTCTTGCTTTTCCTCACCAATCCTAAACTGAAAGCACTCCCGAAGAATATATTTCTGGCCCTACTGGTCGGAGGTGTTTCTTTGGTCGGACAATATCTGGCTGCCAGATATATGGGGGCAGAATCGCCTGCCATTATCGGAAGTATTCTTTCTATCATTGTCATCGTTCTCTATGGAAAACTGACCGCATCGAAAGAAGAAAAGGCTCGGAAAAGTACGCTGAAAACCAAAGATATACTGAATGCGTGGAGCATCTATTTACTGATTTTGTTCCTGATCATCCTCACCAGTCCGCTTTTCCCGAGTTTGAGAAGTACATTGGAGAATAACTGGGTTACAAGAATCAGTCTGCCTGTCAATGCTACTACCGTAAACTATACAATCTCGTGGTTGACCCATGCAGGTGTACTACTCTTCCTCGGTACTTTTATCGGTGGGTTGATACAGGGTGCCAAAGTCAAAGAGCTGTTTATCGTTCTTGGGAATACGGTGAAGCAATTAAAGAAAACCTTTATTACCGTGATCTGTCTCGTGGGATTATCCACCATTATGGATACTTCGGGAATGATTGCTGTCATCGCTACGGCACTGGCTACTGCTACCGGAAGCTTGTATCCGCTGTTTGCTCCGGTCATCGGCTGCCTGGGGACATTTATTACAGGAAGTGATACCTCCTCCAACATCCTTTTCGGAAAGTTACAGGCAAGTGTGGCAGGACAGATTCATGTCAGTCCGGACTGGCTGTCAGCAGCAAATACGGTAGGTGCGACAGGCGGTAAGATTATTTCTCCGCAAAGTATCGCCATTGCGACTTCTGCCGGAAACCAGCAGGGAAAGGAAGGGGAAATACTGAAAGCTGCTATCCCGTATGCACTGGCATATGTGGTGATTACAGGAATTATCGTTTATATTTTCAGTTAACCACCCGAAAAAATAATAACAGGATAATGACACTATCGCCTTGATATAGTGACATTATCCTGCATACATAAAGGCGAACTAAAAAATCGGTAGTAACCTCAAACTCTCCTCCTTCGGGAAGGAGGAGTCCCCGCAGGGGGAGGTGGTAGGTAAGCATATAACTTTGATTATCATCAATCTATGCATCCACCTACCACCCCGGCTTTCAGCCACCCTTCCTTCCCGAAGGGAGGGGAATGGGAGATAGAACCGACTTTTTAGTCACTTTATATATTTTTTATTACTCACAGCTAAATCAGCGGTTCCCGAATCACCTTCACGGGATTCCCCCGTTGAAGATGATTATGATTACTCCAGTTTTCCTGCGCCTGAATCATCGCCTGTTCCATCGTCCATGACGAAAGTTTCACCAACAGGCGTTCCGTTGCCAGCTTCTTGTTCTGCCATTGTGAACGTTGGTCGGAAGCTACCACACTCATTCCGGACGGGATGTGAACGGCACGGACCGCGGACTCTGTCTTGTTGACATGCTGCCCGCCCGGACCGGAAGCCCGTAAGGTTTCATAGCGGAAATCTCTTTCTGTAGCCTCCTGACTCTCCGACAACACAAACGAATGCACACCGACAAACCAGTTTTTCCGCTTGTGATAAATGCGATACGGGCTTTGGGCAATCCATTGCACCGTTCCCTCCCATTCATCCGCCAGTTCTCCGCTCGCTGCGCCTTGAAGAGCAATGGTAGCCGAAAGCAGTGTCCGGTTGACCGGTCCCACTTCACGTTCTATCATTTCCACTTTCAGTCCGCTTGCCTGCGCCTGTCTTACTATTCTTTCGAGTACCAATGCCACCACCCGGCAACATTCCGTAGGTCCCCTGCCGGAAGTTATCTGTAAATAGACTTTCTCCTTCATCGCCTTATTCTTTATTCATTCGTACGATGCGAGGCATAAATCTACCCTGCACTTCCACCAAAGTCTCCTGCGTGTACATCACCCGATCGATGTCTTTATATGCCAGAGGCATTTCCTCGATACTTCCGCCTATCAATGTCACGTCTGCCTGCGACAGCATCTTTTTCAAAGCCGACTGAGTGAAACTCTCCTTTGCTTTTTGCCGGGACATCGCTCTTCCGGCTCCATGAGAAGCAGAGCACAAGGATTCTTCCACCCCTTTGCCACAAACCAGATAACCTGCCGTAGCCATACTTCCGGGAATCAGACCCGCCTGTCCCTTTTGTGCAGGAGTTGCCCCTTTGCGATGCACAATCGCCATACGTCCCGGAGCTATCTCCTCTTTCCACGCAAAGTTGTGATGGTTGTTGACATTCGCAACAGGTTTCAGTCCCAATGCTTTAGACAGATTCAAGTGAATACGCTCGTGACAGGCACGGGCATAGTCTCCTGCCAGATTCATACTCATCCAATACTCCTGCCCTTCTTCGGAGTTCAGGCTCAGCCATGCAAAATGCTGTGCCTCCCGAGGAAGTTTGCAGACTTCACGGGCCAACAGACTGTAATGTTTGGCAATAGCAGCACCCAAGCCACGTGAACCGGAATGAGACAGCAAAGCAACATAACTCCCCTCCGGAAGATTCAGCACATTATCCGCCTGCAAAGCAATTTCGCCGAACTCCACAAAGTGATTCCCACCTCCGGAGCTTCCGAGTTGCCGCACGGCCTTTCCTTGCAAATCCTTTAATAAAGGAGTCAACCGAAATTCTTCCCGATCCAGCACTTCATGCTCCTGTTCAAAGCCCAGGCCGCCATCCATTCCGAAATGTGTAAAGTCTTTCAAAGCCTCCTTTATCTGATAAGAATATCGTTTCAGGAAGTCTGCTTTCGCATCAAATACCGTCAGACTCATCCGGCAACCGATATCAACCCCGACAGCATACGGTATCACGGCATTATCAGTAGCCAGTACCCCACCGATAGGCAATCCATAACCGGCGTGCGCATCGGGCATCAACGCTCCGCCGACCGTTACAGGCAGGCGCATAGCCAGATTCATCTGTTGTTTGGCAAGAGTCTCGATAAACTTACCTCCATAGGTTTTATACATCAACGGATCTTCCCGTAAGTCGTAAGCTACGAACTCTTTCGCAAGAACAGTAGGCGACAGGCGTTCCGCCAGCTTACTCCATATTTCATTGTTTTTATAAGATTCGGGATGTTCGAGTATATTGCTCAAAGTCATTGCAATCTGTTCCTTCGTGTCATGTTTGCAATATTTGCCTACAATGTCTACTACCAGACTACGGGCTACATTATCCCGATATCCCAGTTTACTTAAATCTTTTAATCGTATTCCCATACTTTTTTTCTGTTCGCATACCACACCCCGTCCGCCTCAACAGCGGAAAGTAAGGTTATACACGGTATGCCAATGCTTCGGATACGGATACAAAACATCCATCCACAGCATTGAAGTGAATAATTTGAAAAATAAAAACGTGATTGCAGGACTAATCAACTATTACCGCCAGCAGCAGAGTTGCGGTAAACGTAAAAAACAAAATGTCGCAAAGCCCCGTCTTCCCGACGAGACAACTTAGTCCTAATTTGAAAATATTATAGCTCCAACATAATTAATACCCTTTCCATCATTTTAAAGGGTGAATACTCATTTTATCGCGACAAAAGTAGTGCATATTTTTATTACTTCCAAAGATAAAAAGACATTTTTTAGCGTTAAAGGAGCAGTGATGGGAAATTTTGCCAAGTGTTCCAGTCAAATCGCTATTTCACGGGAAGCTATTTCGCCTTACCTTTGCAACATAGAAAACAAATAAACCGAAAAGATTTATGAAACTGATTAAAAGCATTATGAGCGCTTTCGCTATCGTACTGGCCACCACAGCTTGTGCGGGAAATGGCGGAGAAAATAAAAAGAGTAATGAACCAACAAAGGAGGACAATAAAATGGAAGTAGTATCATTAAATAAAGCAGAGTTTTTAAAGAAAGTATATGATTTTGAAGCCAATCCGAATGATTGGAAATTTGAAGGCAAACGTCCGGCAATCGTCGATTTCTATGCAACATGGTGCGGACCGTGTAAAGCGCTGCATCCTGTTCTGGAAGAACTGAGCAAAGAATACAGCGGTAAGGTAGACATCTATCAGATTGATGTGGACCAAGAAAAGGAACTGGCTGCCGCCTTCGGTATCCGCAGTATCCCCACCCTGTTACTGATTCCGATGAAAGAAGAACCGAGAATCACGCAAGGGGCTTTGCCCAAAGACCAGTTGAAGAAAGCAATCGACGAATTTCTTTTGAAACAGAATAACGAAGCTAAATAAACTAATTTCGATTTTTTCTTGATATGCAACTACCCTCTATCAGCATTCTAATGACTGACAGAGGGCAGATTCTTTTATAAACTTTCCTTTATCTACCAATATTGCATCAGATTAAAGACTAACGGATATATATGACATAAAAAACATCGCAAGACCTGTCACCATCTTTGTTGTTTCATCACGAATCCTTCAAAGAAGTCATCCCGATAACTATTCCCGATAGCAATCTCATACGACTTGATAAATATATCATTATTGTCGAACGAATCGATATGGGCTGTATTGACTATATACGATTTATTGACCCGTAAAAAAGAGTCCTTCGGCAACAAGTCAAAGACCGCTTTCAGACTCATACGGGTGATGATGCGTTGTTCGCCCAACTGTAGAATTACATAATCTTTCAAGCCTTCTACAAAAAGGATATCAGAGAAGTTGACCTTGAAGTATCTGCGTTCCGCCTTTACAAAGAAATACTCGGCAGCCACAATCGTTTCAATGGCTTCCTTTTCCTCCTGTAATAATAAAGAATGATAAGACTGCGCCTTCTCAACCGCCTTCTGAAAGCGCTCCGCCTCCGCCGGCTTTATCAGATAATCAATTGCGTCCACTTCGTAGCTATCCAGTGCATACTCCGTATAGGCAGTGGTAAAGATTACCAATGTCCGTTTGGAAATGGTACGGGCAAACTCAATTCCCGTAATGCCGGGCATTTGAATATCCAGAAAGACAAGGTCTACTACGTGCTGCTCCATAAAGTCGGAAGCCGTGGCGGCACTGTTAAAACTTCCCACCAGCTGAAGACATTCCGCCTCCTCTATCAGCAATTTCATAGCCTCCCGTGCCAATGGTTCATCGTCTACAATAATACAATTCATAACGTTATACATAAAGTTACCATATACCGATTTTCATTCTCTATCTGCTCCAATTCATAACGGTCGGGATATAACAATCCTAATCTACGCTGAATATTCGCAAGCCCGATTCCTCCTACCTTGTTGCTGACAGCAACCGCCGGCATCGTATTTTCACAACGGAACTCCAACCGGTTCTCTTCTACCTTAAAAGAAAGATGTACATACGAAGGATGTTCGCTATCAAAACTATGCTTTACCGCGTTCTCCACAAACGGGATAAACAATAACGGCTGAATCCAGATGGAGTCAATGTCCCCTTCCTGCTCCATTGTAAACTGAAAATGATCCCGGCGTATCTTTTCCAGATTCAGATAATCGTTCAGAAAACGGATATCCGAGGCTAAAGCAACCCTTTCGCGCGAACTGTCATTTATCTGGTACCGCAGCAAATCTTCCAGTTTGAAAAGAACTTTAGAAGCCTCTTCCGGATTCCGCTTTATCAGTACATTGGCGTTGTTCAGCATATTGAACAGAAAGTGCGGATTAATCTGGCTCTTAAGGAACTTCAGTTCCGATTGCAAAGTGGTAGATTCCAGCTGATCAATGCGCAGATTATGACGCAGCCAATGAGTGAACAATGAAATAGCTGCCGAACCTGCGGTGACAAAGCCCATAGTGAGTATCCCCGAAAAGGTGTTGATGAAAGTGGCAAATCCATCGGGATTCCTGACAGGCAAAATAACTTCAAAAAGCATTCCCTGCGTAACTGAAAGGAAAAAGATGACCACTAAGTTGGTTACTATCGCAGCCAGAACATAACCACCCAAACGGTTCTTTAACAGAAAAGAAGGAACCAGAATATACAGATTAGTATATATCACCGCATTCATAGACAAGAAATAGACCAGACAGCCTCCAAAGCGTTTCAAGAGAGAGACCACCTGCAAAGGCTCGTACCAAAAAACATTGATTGTAATCAGCAGAACAGCCACCTGCAAGAGGATATGTCTGTATATCCTGCAATGAGGACTCAGCAGAAAAACGGTGACACTTCTGCTGTTCATGGTTCCGTCACCGGGATTCCTGTCGAGCGTATTTTTATCGTTTGTACTTATTCTCATTGTTCCCCTCCATTCAGTTCCAGTCTTATACATTCCATGGTAAAAGATAGTCCGTAGCGGTCGCCATACAATAAGTCCAGCCTTTGTCTGATCCGTTCCAGCCCCCTGTTTACGGAGAGATTAAGTTGCCGACACATACAAGTGAATACAATCGTACCCTTCTCCGCTTTCAGATGAATGTCCAGAGAGACAGGAAGCAAGGTTTGCTGTTCGTGCGCCAACTCCATGATATGCTGCACAAAAGGAATGAAGAGCAGAGGAGGAACCAGCATCCTGTTTACCTCCCCTTCCGAAGTAAACTGATAGCGGAATTGCGGAAGGGAGCTTTGCTCCAATGTCAGATAGTTGGTAAGGAAGGCGATTTCACTACTGAGCAATACTTTTTGCCGGCTGCAATCATATAACTGATAGCGCAGCAACTGGCTCAGCTTCATCAACATCTTCGAAGCCTTTTCCGGCTCGGTCAATGTCAGTTCACCCGAATGATGCAACGTTTTGAAAAGAAGTTCGGGGCTGACCTGCTCTTTGAGCTGTTCCACTTCGGACAGTACGTGCGCCTTTTCCATCTGTGAAACACGCTGATTCTCAATCATCCATTCTTTCAGAAGCAAAGTCATCGTTCCTCCTATCATGCAAAGCGTTGACAGCATAAAAGAAGAAATGTAGTCCATCAGCATGGGAACCGAGAAATACGATCCCCGCGCATGAAGCTGCGGCCAATGGGAGTAAGCAAGGTATTCTATGACCATCTGTATCAGCAGCGCAATGACCATTGCCACAGACAGCACCGACAGATAGGTCATATAATGCCTTTTCAACAAATATTTCGGGAATAACCAGAAAAGGTTCAGACAAATAACGCCAACGTATGTGAGCATATATATAAACGTGAACACATAAATCCATACGCCCAGTATATCCCGATAGTCCATAAAAATGATGAAGACCTGATTGAAGGAGATAGTACCCAACACCATGACAAGTATCAGATACCGCATCCATCGGAATGCCGTACTTACGAGCAATCTATATAAAAAGGCCGATTCGTTGCCTGCTGCAGTTGTTTCAGTTGCCATATGCTTCATTGGGTACGAAGATAAAACATTTTCCGTTATGGTCTCTATACCGGATATCTAAAATTCAAGCTTATAACTCACATTAGTCAGGACGGTAGAGCCGTCGGTTGCATCTATCTTTCCGGTTTTCACGTTATACTCATGTCCGTAGTGCTCTTTCGTGCCCATAAAATTCAAGCCCTTCACAGCAAATTCATGAGATACTTTTTTCTTGTTGATGCGGTAGCTGACGGTATAATTGCCGATCAACATGGGCGAATACTGTTTGGAGAATGCCTTCCTTTCATCGTACTGCACTTCCTTGTCCGGATGCTTCATGGTTGCTTCCATGTCAATCGGGGAATAGCGGTCGCCGCCCTGCAAGGTCAGTTTCAGGTTGATGCTAAGAATATTCTGTTTGTTGCGTCCCAACATCCACTCCTTGCCGATCAGTCCGTTGATGACATAGTTGCGGTTAAACTTCGTGTTGTACCATACACCGTCTCCGCCACGGTAACGGGAGTCGAACAACGAACCGGAGATCATGTAATAAAGTCCTTTTTCCAGGAAGCGTTCGAGGGTTATGTCAATCCCGATATTCCGGCCTCTTCCTTTGTTGACAAGCGCATCTTCTACATAAAAGTCGGAGCGGTTGAGTACGGAATAGGAACTGTCCGCCATTACCGGTACATCGTGCAGAAACTGTACATAAGGTTCTATTTTCAGATTCATGCGGTCCGAAATCTTGTAGCCGAAAGACAGCATGATGTGTTGCGCCTTGGTGAAGTCGAGGTTCTTGTTGACGGATTGATTTCCCGTGCTCTTCGTTTTCACAAAGTAGACGTCCATTTTCTCCATCCGGCTGTATATGCCGTAAGCTAAAGCAAAGGTCGCTTTTGGGGTAGCCTGCCATTTCAGTCCGGCACGGGGTTCGACAGACCATTTATTATTCAGCGTCAGGTATTGTCCGTAGATACCGGCATTGAGAGTCCAACGGTCACTCAGTCCGACAGAAGAACTATTGTAAGCAGAAATCAGACTCGTATTGCCATCTCCCTTCGATACCGTTTCCAGCAGCTGAGCTTCGTATGGAGCTATGGCAAGGTTCATGTCATAAAACATGGCAGTATAAGTGAATCCTGCCTTATTGGTAAAGCGGTTACTGAATTTACGGTTGAAGGTGCTGGTCAGTATCAGGTTGGTATGCCTTGATTCAAGGTCCATATAAGGAGTCGATTCCAACGCATGATTGAACATGGAAGCGCCTCCGTCCAACTGCGAGTAGGTAGCGGCAACGGTTGTTTTCAGCGATGCGTCACTATTGAAAAAGTAACGGTGACTGATACCTCCGGCAGCCATATACTGCTTGTCACGTGATTCGCTGCGGTCGCCCAGATATTCCCATTTCTCAGGGTTCCTCTCCATGTCACTCTTAAATTTGTCAATCAGGCTGGTTCCCCATACCGAGAAAGTCCCGGCCATCTTTGTGGGAAAGTTCAGTTTGAAGTTCAGGTCCTGATAGTCCATCGTTCCACCGTCAAGATTCAGTAATCCTGTGGTAGAATAACGATAATTAAAGATATACGAGGCTTTATGCTTCTTGCTCAAAGGACCTTCGGAAGCAACGTCAATTCCCATGATTCCCACTTGGATCGTGTTTTCGTTCTTTTGATTGTTACCGTTGCGCAGCTTCATGTCGAACACGCCGGACACTGCATTTCCATATTCAGCCGGAAAAGCTCCGGTGAAGAAATCGGAATTTCCAAGTACCTGTGAGCTAAGGGAAGAAAGGATTCCTCCACCCAAGGTGGCAATATCCGCAAAGTGATTCGGATTCGGGATTTCTACATCCTCCAGCCTCCATTGCAACAGATGAGGTGCATTGCCATGAATCGAAATTCCATTCGAAGAGACGCTGGGCGCCACTCCGGCAAAAGCGGAAACCAGACGTGCAGGATCGTCGAATCCGCCTGCATAACGGCTCGCTTCCTCCACGCTCAGCATACGTGCTCCGGTAGTTGCCATCTTATTCATCGCTTCTTCTTTGTTCGTCCGCGCACGGACCACTACTTCACTTAGTTCGTTGACGCTTTCTTTCAAAGGTATTTCCAAATAGACTTCTTTGGCGGAAGTCACCAGTATTTCTCTGAAAATGCCGGGTTCATATCCCATGAACGCTGCCTCTACCGTATGTCTCCCGACGGGAACCTGCGGAATGGTGAAACGTCCCAGACTGTCGGTTGTCGTCCCCATCCCCTCTTTATCTGACAATCTAACTGTCGCATACGGTATAGGATATTTGGAATCTCCGTCAACAACCATCCCACGAATGGTCTGGACCGGACGCCCTTTCCGATCCGATATTTGCCCGAAAGCAAAGGCTGATATAAACAAACCGATCAACAGCAATATCCATCCTCCATAACGGTACAGTTTCCGTGTGAGTTCTTCGCAAAGGACTCTTTCAAAAGTTTTAAGTACTACTCCACATTCATCTGCCGGAATCCCCGAACGGTTTGCTACTTCCCCTAACAACATAGTTTTATTCATCTTCATGACTTATTCTGTTTTTTATTTCGACACGAAGATAAGGGATACTGCATTGCTGGTTTTTCAAATGAGACGAACACGCCTCATTTGTAGACAAGATGTGGAATTGATAAGATAAATGTCCTTTCAGTCTAAATGTTCCAAATTTAATATTATGCCAATAGGAATTTGCTCAAAAAGTCATGAACGACAGCATATCCTGCATAAATTAGTGCAATAATATGCAGGAATACGAGTTCATCCTGCATAATACTGTATGAAATATGCATCTTTTTTTAGTCATTCAGTACTCTTTGGTTTTAAAGGAACGAGGTGTTCCTTTAAAACCAACGCTCCGTCCCTTACTAATGAACTTGTTTTTCATCAGTGAGGAAGTTATAAAAAGGCTGTTTTTGCTCGTTTTTTCTCTAGTTCATCATAAATACCGATAAAATAGAAAATGACAGAACGGAGTACCTTCCTTAATTAATCCATCTAAATGATAAGTATTAACAGGAAATGGTTACCATTTTACTCTAAGAACACTTCCAATTACATAAAGATAGAATTTCGTATTTACAAATGACGGAGATATTCTATTCTCCTTGATAAGTGATATGTAATTACGGTCTTTAGTGCCTGTGTAAATATCCTCTTTTTAAGAAAAGGTCATTTTTTCAGTGAATGGCTAATATATACATATTATCACAATGTCTGTCATGTAAATAAAATAAAATGGACGCTAGATTGTTTTTCATTAATAGTTTCATAACTTTGTCAGTAGCATATATCGAATTAGAAAATAGAATTCAGTAACCTCGCCTTATAGTATCGGTTACTGAAATAACCTCTACTCGTCGAGTGTGATTATTTATTCATTAGTAACAACATTGTTATGAGAAAAGAAGTTGAACAATTAGCTTTAATGGGTGCAATGCCCGATGAAGCAGATGAACGAATAACGGCTGCATTAGTTGATGAATATGCAGACTTATTAGGCAAGATAGTTAAACCTGTCACTTTGGATGAAGCACATATTTTAATCAAGCTCTTTCCACCGACTGCTTTATATGGGATAGAATGGACATTGTTACATTTGATAGAGTCTGTGTATCCGGAAACAGAATTTATTAAATACAAAGAACTTATAAATGAATGTAATAGTGTTGAGTTCAGAGAAATGTTAGTTCAACGTCTCAATAACTCACAACAAAACAAAGTTACTAACAAGTAGATAAGCAGCCCTAACGGTCAGCTATCTACAACCCATTAGCTTTAAAATAAAAACAATGAATAAAAGAATCATTTCATTTATCTGCGCAGGACTGATTGCTATAAGCTGCGTGTCCTCACTCTGTTTCTATGATTACTTTTCCACCGACGGTATTACCCCCAATGCAATATATTGGATATTCTATTTTTTCCAGATTTCTATATTGCTGGGGCAAGCAGGAATGGGGATTTACACCATAAATGCACTCTTACGGCAGAAAAAAGAAGCTGTTTCCTTTTTGAGCTATTTTGCAGCCCATCTCCTTCTGCAAAACATGACTCCTCTGCTCCAAACATGGGCTGTACCTTCCATTACGGAATATCCCGTATGGCTACTGATGTGTCAGGTCATTTTTAGCATACTCCTCCTTCTCTCCTTATTAATCAACGAACCTTCATCCCTGTTCAGAAAGTCAGAATATATTCCCCGAATATTGATGGCAACATTCTATATTAACTGTACATACTTGGCACTTACCATCATAGGGACAATTGTCGCCCTGTGATGGTATCGAAACGACCCTCAAAACCATACTTTAGCAATAAATACCGGACAAAGCCTGTTTCCAACCTTCTTCGGGCAGAGGCAACAGGCATCTATATACAGATACTTAAAACATCTTCTTTCGGAGACAATACACCCAAAAGTCGATCATTTTTCCGACAATGATGCCGAGGGAACTAAGCGCCAAAGCGATGTAAACAGCAATAATCAACGGCTGTTCGTCTATCCATTTATTGACAAGTCCGGACATCCGTGCAAAAACACCGCCCGCAATAGTCAGGACAATGGTCGAGATAATATGTATTTGTATAAACTTGTCTTTCTCGTCCGAGTCCAGCCTCTTATCTTTTAAATACCGGACAAGCCACAGGCACGGAACAAAGATGAATATCGCAATAAGCGCAACCGTCATCACTTCTTCCACAGGAACCTCATGCAAGCCTCCGTCGAAAAAGCGTAAACTGTGTATTCTTAATAAACAGGAAGTCATCATTTATACTACATCCGTTAATTCTTTATTCATATTCTTCATTCCCTTTCCATCGCCTAGCCGGTCGTTCTCCGGACATCCCGGCTCCTGAGCCACCGGAGCCACGTTGGGTTCTTGAATCTACAAAGGTATGGATATGATATGAAAAGGACAATCTTCAATCGGAAAAAGATGAAAGGAGAACAACAAAAAAACATCTGACCATTTCTTTAGTTGAAGAAACTTATTAACGCACTTTGAGTTTTTTGCTTGGCAGTTCATTTGGAAACACATACATTTGCATCGTGATCACAAAACAAAAGAAACAGATTTACTAACTATTAAAAAACAAAAAAGATTATGGCACTTAGGTATGTCGTTAAAAAAAGAATGATTGGTTTCGGTAAAGAGAAAACCGAAAAGTATGTAGCACAGAATTTTATTACCAATACGGTTAATTTCAAGGATTTGTGTGATGAGATTTCAAAAGTGGGAATGGTTCCCAGCGGAGCGGTCAAGTTTGTACTCGATGCACTGATCGATACGCTGAATATAAACTTAAACAAAGGTATTTCCGTACAACTGGGTGATTTCGGTCAATTCCGTCCCGGCATCAGCAGCGAAAGCCAGGAGACAGAAGCGGCAGTGGATTCCGACACGATTCGTCGGGTGAAGATCGTATTTACTCCGGGATACAAGTTTAAGGATATGCTGAAAAAGGCAAGTATTCAAAAACTGGTAACCGGCAGCGAGATCGTTGACAACGGAAACACTCCTACTCCTCCCAACCCCGACGGCGGTGGTGACGGCGGCGATGAGGAAGCACCTGACCCGACAGTATAACAACAGGAACAAAAAAAGCTCTGCATGAGCTGAAACGCAAAAATGACCGGAAGCACTGCTTTCCGGTCATTTTTTTAATAATCTCTTCTCTCTCTTAATTTTTTTATCCTTCGTACGGTTCAAAGTCCTCTTTTCCGACTCCGCAAAGTGGACAAGTCCAATCATCCGGAATGTCTTCAAATGCTGTTCCCGGTTCAATTCCGCTCTCGGGATCTCCTTGTGCGGGGTCGTAAATGTATTCACAGACTGTGCAAATGTACTTTTTCATAACGTTCGTTTTTTTATTGGTTTACTAAATAATATAACGCAAATAAAATGCAAATTGTTCGAACTTATTTCTTATCCCGAGTAAAAAAGTTATCTTTGCAACATATTTGTAGAACAAAACCAACAAGTTACATCATGCTAATAGCATTGCTTTCTATTCTGCTAATTTTATGCGCAGTTCTCCTCCTCAGTTACTTATTGGAACGGAGAAAATGTCTTCGGATGCAAAAGCGACTATTCCGGGAGTCCAGAAAACTGGAACATACCAACCACATCGCCAGCGCCATTCTGAAAAATGTCCATGCCTATATCTTATTAATAGATAACGACTTCAAAGTATTAAAAACAAACTACTATCAACTCACCGGAACTCAGAAAGGTCTGGAAGAAAAGAGAGTGGGCGACTTATTGCAATGCCGCAACGCATTATCGGCAGAAGGAGGTTGCGGTACTCATGCTTACTGCGGTTCCTGTCCCATACGTTGCGCCATCCGTCAGGCTTTCGAACAAAGAAGAGGCTTCACTGATCTGGAAGCTACTCTGAACGTGCTTACTTCCGAAAAGAAATCCGTAGAATGTGACGCCGTAATATCCGGTTCCTATTTTCTCCTTAACGAAGAAGAGAATATGGTACTCACCGTGCACGATATCACCCAACTCAAACAAGCAGAAAAGCAACTGGCACTTGCCAAGGAGAAAGCAGAAAATGCCGACCTTTCGAAGTCTACCTTCCTCGCCAATATGAGTCACGAAATCCGCACGCCTCTCAACGCCATCACAGGATTTGCAGAAGTACTCGCCAGCGCCAATACAGAAGAAGAAAAGGCACAATATCAGGAGATCATAAAGATGAATGCCGATCTGCTGCTGCAACTAGTGAACGATATCCTGGATATGTCGAAAATAGAAGCCGGTACACTGGAATTTGTATATACAAAGGTAGATATCAACCTGTTACTATCCGACCTGCGACAGCTTTTCCAAATGAAAGTCAACGATGCAGGAGGAAATATTCAAATAATAGCAGAACCAAGCCTTCCCTCCTGTAGCATAGAGACCGACCGGAACCGTGTCGCGCAGGTGCTCTCCAATTTTACCACCAACGCCATTAAATTCACGCAGGAGGGAACGATCAGCATCGGTTATGAGGCAAGAGATACCGAACTTTATTTTTATGTCACCGACACCGGAGCCGGAATCCCTGCCGACAAACTACCGGAAGTTTTCGGCCGCTTCGTAAAGCTGAACAAAGACAAGAAAGGAACGGGGCTGGGACTTTCCATCTCTAAAACCATCGTAAACAAATTGGAGGGGCAAATCGGCGCAGACTCCGTAGAAGGCAAGGGATCAACGTTCTGGTTTACGATTCCCTATCGTACTTGCGGACGTCCCGAATAAAGTAACTTCATAAAAAGTTTTAATTAAACATTTTATCACAATTTTATGTTGT
>ERZ791620.470-NODE-470-length-21641-cov-1.961966_pt1 | contig 21641 bp, 14 predicted proteins | sample MGYA00509962_ERZ791620 | MGnify/ENA primary metagenome ERZ791620 (study PRJEB30046, sample SAMN00715162) | human gut metagenome | study: EMG produced TPA metagenomics assembly of the A metagenome-wide association study of gut microbiota in type 2...
TCAATTAGCTCGTAAGATATTTTAGCCTTATCTAACAAACGGGCAGCATTGGTTTTATTTATTTTCATGGCTTATTTCTTTCTGTTTATAGATTTCGAAGAACAAAAATAGGAAAAAATTATCCCCCGGCAAAAACGTTGATTCGTTTTTACCGGGGGAAATACACCTTTATAATACTTCAAACGCATATCTTCTGCGTATAGTAACGAAGTATCTTTTTATTTTTTCATAAACTTAAAGGTTTTCACACCATCTTGTCTGACCATTTTCACAGACTATCCAGTATGGCATCTCTATTGGCAGATACCGGGGAACAAACAAATAACAACGATAAAACAAATAATTGATTCTTCATCTTAGGGTATGTATTTTTAGTTTTCTTTACCACCAACAGGCGTGCAAGTCCGGAAAAATCCGCTACCGGAAACGGTATTCCTCGCTAAAGGGAAAGTTCCTCGCGAAGAAACTTCGGCGTATATCCTTTCTTGCTCTTCGCAACCTCTTCAGGCGTACCGAAACTAAGAAGTTTTCCTCCTCCCTTACCACCATCCGGTACCGCCGCGGTCTCCGCCTTCCGGTCCCATATCAATGATATAGTCTGCCATCTTTATTACATCCAGATTATGCTCTATCACAATAACCGTATTTCCCTTATCTACAAGCTTATTCAGTACATTCATCAGCACACGGATATCTTCAAAATGCAGCCCGGTGGTAGGTTCATCAAGGATATAAAGTGTCTTACCGGTATCTTTCTTTGCCAGTTCAGCCGCCAACTTGATTCGTTGTGATTCTCCACCGCTCAAAGTCGTACATTGCTGGCCCAGTTTCACATAGCCTAATCCCACATCCTGAAGCACCTTCAGCTTTTGTTGCAAGAAAGAGACATTTTCGAAAAACTCGACTGCCTGATTGATCGTCATATTCAGCACATCGCCGATCGATTTTCCGCGATACCTCACTTCCAGGGTCTCTTTATTATATCTCTTTCCATCGCAAGCTTCACAATGCACATACACATCCGGCAGGAAATTCATCTCTATCGTCTTCACTCCGGCTCCCTTACACTCTTCACAACGTCCGCCGGGAATATTGAATGAAAAACGTCCGGCTCCATATCCGCGAATCTGAGCTTCCGGCAACTTCTCGAAAATCTTACGTATATCGGTAAAGATACCGGTATAGGTCGCCGGATTCGAACGGGGGGTACGGCCCAAAGGACTTTGATCCACCACCACTACTTTATCGATATGTTCGATTCCCCCGATAGCTTTATAAGGAAGAGGCGAGGTAATCGCGCGATAGAACTTTTCGGTCAGGATCGGATGCAAAGTCCCGTTGATCAACGACGACTTGCCACTTCCACTGACTCCCGTCACACATACCAACATCCCTAAAGGAATGCTTACATCTACTTTTTTCAGGTTATTCCCCGTACATCCTTTCAAGGTCAGGAATTTTCCGTTTCCTTCCCTTCTTTTTTCGGGTATCTGTATTTTTTTGGTACCATTCAGATATTGAGCTGTCAGACTATCGCTCTTTTTAATATCGTCGATCGTACCGATAGCGGTAACTTCTCCCCCTTTCCTACCGGCTTTTGGGCCCATATCGACAATATAATCCGCACTTTCCATCATCTCCCGGTCATGTTCCACTACGATCACCGAATTTCCATTATCCCTCAATTGTTGCAGGGAATGGATCAGCCGCCGGTTGTCTTTTTGGTGCAAGCCGATACTCGGTTCATCCAGAATATACAACACATTTACCAACTGTGAACCGATTTGAGTAGCCAAACGTATCCGCTGCGATTCCCCGCCGGACAAAGTCATAGATTGACGATTCAAAGACAAGTATTCCAAGCCCACATCCAAAAGGAACTTCAACCGGGTACGGATTTCTTTAAATATCTCTCCGGCAATCTGCCGTTGTTTGTCTTCGAGCTGTGCTTCGGTGGTACATACCCATTCATACAAATCGCTCAGTTCCATAGAAGCCAGTTCAGCAATATTTTTACCGGCAATCCGGAAATTCAAAGCTTCCTGATTCAGGCGCTGCCCGTTACATACGTCACATTTTACAACCGAAATAAACTGTTCGGCCCATTTATTCGCTTTTTTCGAAGTGCTATTCTCCTCCTGCATAGTGACATACTTGATAATACCTTCGAAATTATAAAGCGAATTGGAAGAGACACCCAAAGCTGTATTCTCTAACCGGATTTGTCCGGGATAACCATACAGGATATCCGTCAAAGCCTCTTCCGAAAGCTCCCGGATCGGAGTATGCAATTCATAGCCATGTTTTTTCAACACCGTCTCTATTTGCCAAAAAAGAATGCTATTTTTATATTTTCCCAGCGGTTCGATCCCTCCTTCATAAATCGAAAGCGCATTATTAGGAATGACCTTATCGATATCGGCCGCATTCACATACCCCAACCCTTTACATTTGGGACAAGCTCCGTGAGGGGAATTAAAAGAGAAAGAATGAGGAGCAGGATCCCGGTAAGAAATCCCGGTATCCGGACACATCAGATGCCGGCTATAGTATTTAATATCCCCACGATCCAACGGTTTAACCATCATCACCCCTTTACCGTTTTTCATGGCGGTAGCCACCGAGCTTTTCAGGCGTTTCAAATCGATATGGTCGACAATCATCTTATCGATCACAATCTCGATATCATGGATTTTATACCGATCCACACTCATACCGAGTCCGATTTCACGGATCTCCCCGTCTACCCGTGCCGAAATGAATCCTTTCTTCCGTAAATTTTCGAAAAGCTCTTTGTAATTTCCTTTCCGTCCTTTCACTACCGGTGCTAAAAGCAGAATCTTTTTTCCAGCGAAATCTTTCTGAATCAATTCGATGATCTTCTCATCCGTATATTTCACCATCCGGCTCCCTGTAACATAAGAATAAGCCTCGCCGGCACGTGCGAAAAGCAAACGCAAAAAGTCATAAACTTCGGTCGTCGTACCTACTGTCGAACGGGGATTCTTATTAGTCGTTTTTTGTTCGATAGAAATAACCGGACTCAATCCTGTAATTTTATCGACGTCCGGACGTTCCATCCCTCCCAGAAACTGACGGGCATAGGCCGAAAAAGTCTCCATATACCTACGCTGTCCTTCTGCATATATCGTATCGAAAGCCAGAGACGATTTCCCACTCCCGCTCAATCCGGTAATGACAGTCAGACTATTCCGCGGAATAGTCAAATCTATATTTTTCAGATTATGCTCACGTGCACCGTAAATGACAATCTGTCCCTCTTCTTCCTGAAATTCTTTCATTTTTTCAATCCTTACAAATAACTTGCAAAGTTAAGGAAAAAACAACAAACAGGAAATAAAAGGTTTTAAGTAAAAGGTAAATAAAATAAAAAAAGGGAGACATTTTCGTAGATTCTTTATATCGGAAAATAGTGGGATTAATGAAAAGATGTTATTATATGTGCGTGCGTCTGTGTGGTGTATATGTGCGTGGTGTATTATTCCCGTAGATCACTTTCCAAAATATAAAGAACTTTTCCGAAAATCAGCTTGTTGATAAGCTTCCTCTCCCTCGTGGTGTGTGCTAAATAATCTTAATCTAAATAACAGCTAAAATAAAATCATAAATTCAATCATCATTTACACCCTCTTCTACGGGCAAAACCAACCCGAGGTTACCATTTTTCGATTATTTTTGAAATAAAATATTCACCATTATCATATCATACGAATAATCAACCACTTATTTTTCTCTCTATTGTTCCAGTAAAAGGCAGGTATATTTTTTTCTTTCTATTCCGAGTTCGGTTTTTGTGTCATCAGAACAAGTCATCCTATCGGCAGACGGATACCTGGGTTACCCGGTCGGAACAGTTTTCTATAAGGTATCGATTTCTTAGTTGATTTATAATGTAAAGTTCCGGGAAATCATAATCAGACTCGAAATAAAAACCTATCTTTGTGAGGAAAAACACACGAACGGCATGCAAAGCCTATTGGTTATTCTGATTGTAATTACAGGTATAATTTTACCTACTCAAGTAAAAGGAGAAAGGGAAGATTATATTTTATTAATCAGTTCATACAATAGTAATTCAAGCTGGGCAAAAACGCTCGAGGCCTCATTCCGTCAAGAATTAAAAAAAAACGATTGCCCCTACCCGGTATATAGCGAATATTTAAATACCGATTTGTTTGCTTCACCGGAAATCTGGATTCAAAGTACCCGTTTCATTTTGAACAATCATCGGTTACATCCCCCCAAAATGGTTATCCTCATCGCGGATGCCGCCTGGATGGCCTATCGGTATACACGTCAGGACTCCTGGAAAAATGTAGATGTTCTACTAGTCGGAGTAAAAAAATATAGTTTAGACCTGAGTGAATACCTTCACCCTACCCGATTGTCTGCCCATAACTTTCAGCTTACCCAAGATTTATGCCGATCTTATAATGCCACCGGAATTACCGAAGATATATACATCCCGCAAAACATACAGCTCATGCAGGCTTTACGTCCTGATTTACAAGAAATCGCCGTTATCGGAGATTGCCAGTTTTTCGGGATTTATTCTACCCTTCTGGTAAAAAAATACCTTCAGGAATATCCTTCCGATCTGAAATTCACTTTTCTGGACGGCCGTTTCCTTTCGACCAACACGCTATATGAACGTTTGCAGCATCTTTCGCCGAATACCGGTATATTACTGACTGGCTGGATGCAGGATGCAGAGGGGTACTTATACGATCATGAAAAAGTACACCATAATATTTGCCAATTGGCTCCGACTCCCGTATTCTCTGTCACGGATTGGGGGAATAACAATATCGATTATATCGGAGGATATTATGCTGAAAGTTTCGATTACGGGGTTTTATTGTCGGAGCTGGCCCTCCGGGTTCTCGGCGGAGTACCGGCTAAAGCTATTCCCCTCCAGAGCAATACTCAATCCCTCGGTGTACATATCAATGAAACTCTATTGGAAGCCAATCATTTAAACATCGGCAATTGTAACACCTCCCGGCTCTATTTCTATAATCGGCCTCCGACCTTTTGGACTAAACACCGGACACTCCTGTTGTTGTGCGGTGGTAGCCTGGGGGGTGGTATTCTCATTTATCTGGTCATTTTCACTTCATTACGATTTGTTTTTTATCGGAAAAAATTGGACAAAACACAAAGTGAAATCGATACTTCCATGAATAACCAGGAACATTTATCCGCAGCCTTACGGGTTTTCCTGGAAGCTAAAAATGAAAAGGAGTCCGTGGAAAAAATTCTGCAAAGGATGTTGAAAGAACTGGAAGCAGACCGGGCTTATATTTTCGAGTTCGATATGCAACACAATACCAGCAAGAATACATATGAAATTTGTGCCGATACGGTCCCCCCTCAAATCGAATATCTTCAGCATATTCCCAACGAGGATATTCCGTGGTTGTATAGTCAGATGCAGGAAGATAAGCTATTGATCACCGAAGACCTGCGCGTGACACAAAAAATCAAATTCGAAAAAGAACGCCACCTCCTGCTGGAGCAAGGAATTATCTCTATGTTCGTCGCCCCCCTTCATGTGAACAACCAATTGTGGGGATATGTCGGGGTCGACTACGTCCGGCAAGTCCGCCCTTGCAGCCAGCAAGATAAAATCTATTTGCAAACCCTGGCCCAAATTTTATGTATAGGCATCGAACATTTCCGCAGTGAAAAACGAAATACCCAATCCAAACGACGGGTAGCGGAACTCGAATCACTTTTCAGTTTTGCTTCGATCCAGGCCCATATCGGAGTAGCTCAATGGAACGTATCTACTCGCCAGGGATTTGCTACCGATCAGTGGTTTATCAATTTAGGAGAAACCACCCGGGATATCACACAAGTGATCGATACTTACCGATATATGCATCCGGAAGACCGGACAGCATTATTACAATTTATCGACGAAGCTGCTCAGGGGCAAGCCCATACTTTCGGCAGACATGTCCGCATCCGCCAGAACAACGAATGGCATTGGTATAAATATCATGCCTCTCTTCGTGATCCTCATGCTTCCGGCGAACAAGTCGAACTGGTCTTTCTGAGTGCAGATATCGATAATCTGAAAAAGATCGAAGCGAATTTGATTCAGGCAAAAGCCAAAGCAGAAGAATCGGATCGGTTGAAATCCGCTTTTATTGCCAATATGAGTCACGAAATCAGAACTCCGCTCAATGCCATTGTCGGTTTTTCAAATCTACTGGCCAGCGAAATGGACTTCAGCGAAGAAGATAAGGCCGAGTATACCCGGATTATCTCTGTCAACAACGACCTTTTGCTGCAACTGATCAACGACATTTTGGACATCTCCAAGATTGAAGCCGGTGTGATGGATTTTACGGAAAACACAGTGGAACTGAATCAATTTTTTCAGGAAATCGAATCCGTCTTTCAACTAAAAGCCAAAACCGGTATCGAAATTAAATTCATACCAGAACAGGCTGAAGAGTATGCAATCAAAATCGACCGTATACGCCTCAATCAGGTGATTTCTAATTTCCTGAACAATGCGTTGAAATTCACCCGACAAGGCCACATTTTTTTCGGCTACCGACTCCGGGAAAAAGATATTTACTTTTATGTAGAAGATACCGGAATCGGTATTCCGAAAGATCAACAAGCCAGTGTCTTCCGTCGCTTTGTCAAATTAAACAATTTCATCCAGGGAACAGGATTAGGCCTATCGATCTGTTCTACTATCATCGACAAATTCAACGGAAAAATCGGAGTAGAATCGGAACCGGAGAAAGGATCGACTTTCTGGTTCACGATTCCCAGGGATTAGGCCGGAAAACCACTGTTCCCAGTTAAAACAGTCAACCCCAATTTCTGATCTCCTTGAATTACAACAACTTTTGTAACCGTTGAACGGTACTCTTCGTTTAGAAGCTTTCAGTTTGTAAGTTATTTATGAAATCTTCTGCACCGAACACATAAAGTTTACACACTTTGATAAACTCAAAAACGAACATTTTTACTTGGTTTTCAACGACTTCTATAAGGAGAGCAGGTCAAAGTCGTAATCTTTTGAAAATTATTACTTTAAATTTCGGGAAAAATAATACCTTTACGCCGGAGATAGCTATTCTTTCAACCAATTTAAACGTTCCTTTTTTCAGTGAACTATATATTCCGGGGTACGTTTACATGAAAAAACAAATCTTATGCTTGAAACTTTACAGCAATTAGACCAACAGCTGTTGTTAACACTGAACGGCTTACATTCTCCCTATTGGGATAGTTTTATGTGGCTTTTTACCGGAAGATTTATCTGGATCCCGATGTACGCTACGATTCTCTATATACTCTGCAAAAATTTTAATGTATATGTGACTTTACTCACGGCCGTCGCCATTGCTTTAACCATCACCTATGCCGATCAGCTATGTGCCACCTGGATACGTCCCGCAGTCGAGCGTTTGCGTCCTTCGAATCTCAACAATCCTTTATCCGAATTTGTTCATATCGTAAACGGGAAACGGGGAGGCAGTTATGGGTTCCCTTCCTGTCATGCCTCCAATTCCTTCGGGTTAGCCTTCTTCCTGCTTTTTTTCTTCAGACAACGTTGGTTAAGTATTTTCATTCTATGTTGGGCCGTCCTGAATTGTTATACCCGCATCTATTTAGGTGTACATTACCCGGGCGACTTATTGGCAGGTATGTTCGTCGGGCTGAGTGGTGCGCTGATCTTCTATTATTTACTACGCTATACCCTTCGCCAAAAGAAAATCGCCGGATTATTGAAATACGACGAACACAACCGTTATCTGATCGAACACCCGAAAGAGATCGCCCATACCCGCCTCATGATCTATATCGGATTGATTACCACAGGAATCATAGCGATAATCTCCCCTCTGATCACCCTGCACCCATAAAATGATACAACCGTCCCATCGTCATAATGCCTGGTAGTAGGAAACAAAGGGACGGGGGTAATGTTTCACAAACACATCAGTCTCTCCACAGCAACGACAGGCTACTATCAGACGACGGCGCATAAAGGCTCGCTTCTGATAAAGCAATTTACCCGACTTAATTACGCTCTCTACATACAAACTGAAAATATTCGCCTGAAGAGGCATTTCAATTAAACGGACACCGCTATGCCCCGACTCTATCGCCTTATCCCACTCAGGAATCAATTCAACTGCAGGCAAGGCAGAGGATTTCATCGCTACCCGATCTGTAAAGCGTAAGGGAGCCAGATCGGTGGCATTTTCTTCAAAATAATAACGGGCATCCCTTATTCCAAAATCTTTAAACTCAACCTCTCCCGTTGTCGGAGGTATTCGTTCTAACTCATCGGAACAGGAAATAAAGAAGGATAAGAATATCCCGAAAATCAATAATTTTTTTCTTTTCATAAATCATTTACATTTCATTCATTACTCACTTCATTCATTTTTTTTCTTTCATCAGCACCTCCTTTTTTTTAAATAAAACATACTCCATTTACCAAAAACAGATCTTACCATCCGTATAAGTAAAAATCCGTTCTTCCTTTCCGGTAGTCAAATCCCTTAACCATAGCAGGGCATTGGCAGGTATTTCACTGAATTCCACCCACCTTTCAGTAGCCTCCTTTACTCCCAGCGAACACCATCCCGAGCCGTCATGATAATTCAATTCATACCAATGGCCAGGATATACACTATTGCCATCGTTACGTAATAAACACTCTATACCCGACAAGGAAACTTTTTTGCCCATATCCCATTGTAAAATGTAATTCCGATCCGAAAAGGCATAAGAAATCGGATTATCATCGAAAGCAGGGGAAGAAGCGGTGAATCCCGGAACATTTTGCAGGGGTTTTATACTTTCCCCTTTCGCGTTATATAATACACATTCACCTACATAAAACGGCCTTCGGGAACATATTCTCCAGTATCGGTAGGATTGGGAAGAACCGGTTTTTATTTCAGCCCATTGTAATTCGGAGATATATTTAAACACGCCGATACTGTCTTTCCGTCGGAAAGAGGGATCATTGGAAGCTTCCACCACCGAATTCAAAAACGGTCGGTTGGCCGACCTTAGCATGAGCCTTGAAGGATACTTCCGTTTCAGTTTTAACGTGAGCAGGTGAGTGGTATCGGGTTGTAACAGCTGTACTTTTCCGGTCAAATCCAATAGAAAAGGATAAGAAACGGCAACGGCATCCCCGTCCGGATAAATCAACGGCAAATATACAATACCACACCCGACATCTTTAAAAAGGAACCGTCCTTCCCGAAGTCCGGCATAAGCGACAGGTTCCCATTTCAAGTCATTGAATACACCCAAATACCCATAGGTAACGGATACCGGTTTGAGGGGTGTCACCGGGACATCTTTCACCCGGGTATAGCAGGAAGTCACGTCCCGGTAAAAAGGACTTCGGAAAAAAGGAGGAATGTATTCACTTTTACCGGTGTCCGGAGCAGGATTACGGGTAAAAGTCTGGCGATAAATCTTCCCCTGTTTATTAACCTCAAATGCGAGACGTTGTATACTGTTCATCTGTCTGTTATCTATCATCACCGACCAGCAATGTCTGTCGTTCCGGGTCGGGAAAGCCGGATTCAGGTCCAGAGCAACCGGACACAGCGTAAGTCTGGCCAACCAGCTTCTGAGCATAGCCAGGCTCACACATCCCGTCAGATTATAGTTGATAAGATTTCCCCGGTACAATACTTTTGCCTCCCGGGGAATCCGGCCATTAAAAATCTGAGACAACCCGATGCCTGTTGCCACTTCGTTGCCGATATCGTCATAGTTCAGTAAATCGGCAATATCGGTGTGGAATATCGAATCCTGCAACCTGAAAAGTTGCTGGGGACGTTCGTGTCCAACCCGGTAGGGCAATACATACTCACACAATTGACCGAACAGCAAGTTTTTTAACCAGGGTCTTTTTCGGATGGCACTAAAAGTCGAGTCGATATAAGTAATCAGAAAATTACTATCCAATTGTTCGATATCTTCATACCGCACCAACCCTTCCGTTGCACCGGGTTGTTGAAAGAATGCTTCGTACAAAGTCGCTTTAAAAATGAAGCTTTGTCCACAGTAAACCGAATCGATCCATTGTTTATAAACATCGAGGGCCTCTCCCTCATACCAGCCATGCCCCGGCATGTTAGCGATCAGATAGCAGGCAGCCCGGTATTTCAACGAATCGGCAGGATGCAAAGAATAATGTTTTAATACCTGCTCCAGCTGCATCCTGTTTTTCCCGCTTTTACTCAATGCCTGTTCCAATGGTGAGTCGGACGTACAGCTGATAAAAAAATAACTCCAGCACACAAAGAAAAAATAATATTTGCTCATATATGTCTTACTCTTTGGGTCGATAATTCTGTAAGAAAATTCTTGCCTGATTTCTAATCCGCAAAACCGAGGTATTGACTACTTTCACTTGCATAGACAACATATATTCGGCCTGTATGGCTGCCTGGCCGGGAGAGCCGTCAGCCCGGTAGAGATTGAACAAATGATAATGCGGAACTATATAGGCCGGAGTCATAAAAGAAGCGGAGAGATAAGCCTTTTCAGCTTCTGCATTCCTGCCAGCCTGCTGATAGCACATCCCCAAATCGCACACCAGCCGGGAGGATGGTTTTAAAGCACAGGCATTTTCCAGCACCGGCAGGGCTTCCGCATATTGCCGGTGATTGAATAATGTCTTTCCGTAACAAAGTACAAAATCAGCATTTCCCTGCAGATACCGGTAAGAGTTTATCATCCCTGTTCCGGTCAGAACCGATACATCCGATTGTGCTTCTGACAGAAGCCTGTCCGCCCTCTTTTCCTGCCTGTATTCAAAACAGATAAAGACCGGTAAGGAAAGAAGGAACAGGCCGGCAACAAATCTGTACCCGGTTTTCCATCTCCCCTTTTTTACAAGGACCGGAGACGATACATTTCCGGCAATTACAGCCAAAGCAGCAACAGCGATAGTTATAATCAAACCGATCGAAAAAGGGTAGCTGAAAAAACCGAAACTCAGGATTGCCAGAAATACGGAACCCGCATCACGGGATTTTTGATTTCCACGGAAGAGTGACGGCATCCGGTAAAAATCAGGAGAACAAAGAGAACAAAACCTGCAATTCCCGTTTCAAAAAGTATCCGGAGAAATTCGTTAAAAGCATATACATTATTTCCGGCAACGTTTGCATAAGCAGAAACGGAATGTTCCCTAAACCATCCGGCCTGTAAAGGCATATATAAAGCCTCGAGACTACCCTGGCCCCACCACAATGCTTCCGGCAGTTTACTTCCGATAACCTGCCAGATTAAAAATCTGCCTTGCACGGAGTCCGGCCGCATCCGGGATCCGGCATAGATTCCAATTAACAGGATTCCCGACAGTAGTATAAACGACAAGTAGTTCGGATACCGGTATTTTTGCCGGGCTGCTTTCCACAGTATACCCATAACCAAAGCAATCCAGGATGCCCGGGAATTTATGGACAGTATACCATAAAGCAAAAGTAAAAAATTCAGCAACCAGCACACCTTCCACCCGATGCCGAACTCTTTCTTAAAAGAACAGATCCCTGCCAGCAAGGAAAGCACTAAAAACAATGCGAGTATAGAGGGATTGAAAAAACATCCCGTACCCTTCAGTAAATAATGGTAGGAGGGCAGGAAATCCGTGATTTGTAAAATATACCATATTCCTTGCAGCCCACCTGCAAAAAATAGCAGGATAAAAAATGTACTGCCCGACTTTATATTCCTTGCATAAACATATAACAGGAGCAGCATAACGGTATAAAGGGGAACATTCGGATTAAATACCCGGTCGGTTATCAAAATACGACTTCCGTAATAGAGGACGAATAAGCCGAATATCAAATCCAATTCATTTAATCTGAATTGCCGTTTTCTGAGAATCTTCATCCCCACCCATAAAGCAATAACTATAAAACCGCCGAACCTTGCAGTCGATCCTATTAAATAGACGTCGACAGGCCAAAGGACCGGGCATAAAAACAGCAGGAAGCCTACCGGGAAATACTCAACGCAAATCCCCTTACAAAATTTCAATTTATTTTGCATATAAAACAAAACATAAAAAGGCATGGCATTTTGACACACCTGAAAAAATCAGCACCTTGATGTATTTTATTAAAATTCTATTACAGAATATTACATTTCAAATATATTACACCGATTGAAGTCAAACAAATATTCAATATTCTATAATATACCAAAGATTAAAAAACAGAGAATTAAAGTTTTACTCTTTCAGGAAAAGGTATCCTTTTTATCACAAGAAAATCAGGATCATAAAGGCCAGATTGCCTAATTGGGTCAGTGCTGCTTTGGTCAGACAGCCGTAGAGGCTCATAACGGCAAACGTGCCGATGGTGACGAAAAAGGTTGAAGCGATCGATTCGGTCGTGAATACCAGAAAATGAATGGAGAAAGTGATCTCTCTACCATTCGATTTCCTTCAACCCATGTTCCCGTAGATATTGATTTGTGCGGCTGAACTGGTGATTGCCGAACCATCCGCCCCGGTTGGCAGAAAGCGGGGAGGGGTGTACGCATTTAAGCACCAGGTGCCGGTCGGTATCGATAAATGCGCCTTTGCGTTGGGCATAGGATCCCCACAACAGGAATACCAGGTGTTCTTTCTTTTCTGCGATCTTGCGGATAACGGCATCGGTGAAAGTTTCCCAGCCTTTGTTCTGGTGCGAACCGGCTTGGTGGGCCCGTACGGTAAGCGTTGCATTGAGCAGTAGTACCCCCTGGTCCGACCAGCGTTCCAGGTTGCCCGAACGGGGAACAGGAGTACCCAGGTCATCGTGTATTTCTTTAAATATATTTTGCAGGGAAGGCGGTTGCTCGATACCTTCGGGCACGGAAAAACAAAGGCCGTGCGCCTGTCCGGGACCGTGGTAAGGATCCTGTCCGAGGATAACGACTTTCGTATTGTCTACCGTACAATGGTTGAATGCATTGAATATCAGTTTGCCGGGAGGGAAAATCCGGGTTTGGGCGTATTCGTTTTTTACAAAAGCGATCAGTTCGGCAAAATACGGTTTGTCAAATTCTTCCTGAAGCAGTGCTTTCCAGGATTCTTCAATTTTAACGTCCATATGGAATAAGTTTTACCTTGATTTCAAATAGTTTCGGCCACCGTTTCCCGGTGACATAAAAAGTTCCTTTCCCGGCATTCCATGCGATACCGTTCAGCACATCGTCTTTGTCGTCTAGCCGGGCTTTATCGGTGGCAGGCAAGAGGCCGGGCAGGTTCAGCTCGCCCCGGACAATGCCGGTTTCCGGATCGATGACGACAATCCGGTCGGTCAGCCACACATTCGCCCAGATCATACCGTCTACGTATTCCAGTTCGTTCAGTTGGTCTACCGGCCCGTTATGGTCGTATACTTCTACTTCTTTCAGTATATTGAACGTCGACGGAGCGATATGATAAAGCTTGTTGCTGCCGTCGCTCATGATCAGGTGGTCTCCCGCCGTAGTAATCCCCCAACCTTCGGAATTATAATTGAAGGTCGATTCCAGGGTAAAAGTTTTCAGATCGTAAATGAAACCTTTGCGTGAACGCCAGGTGATCTGGTAAATTTTATCTTCATATATCGTGATCCCTTCTCCGAATAACTGACTGTCGATATTTAAGACCGATAGAGTTTTACCGGTTTGCATGTCTGTTTTACGAATAGACGATTCGCCATATTGCCCCGTTCCCTCGTATATAAAACCGTCCTGATAGATCAAACCTTGTGTATAGGCTTTCGGATCGTGAGGAAAAACGTTGACTACTTCATAACTGTAAATGGCCGGAGCCTGATCGGGTTTCACCCGGATCGTCGTTGTCGCGATTCCCCGTTTGTTGTCCGGATGCCATGCCATCACTTTGATGGTCATATTGCCGGTTTTACCTTCAGGTATCCGGTAAGTAAAACTCCGGTCCTCTTTACCGGCCGTTGCGATTTGCTGGCCGTCGATATAGAAGGCGGCAGAATCGACAGGGAAACGGTCCTTGCTTTCAAAACCGATAACGATCTCCTCGTTGAAAGCATACATCTTATCTTTCCCGGGCGATGTAAGTTGAATACTTTTCACATACCTCACCTCGTCTTTCGGAAGTTCTGCAGCCAAAGGAGTTTTTTTTTCTTTGTTCGCCGTTTTATTCCCTCCGCAGGAACAGATGAAAAAGGCACATAATATGTAAAAAAAACAGGTCATCCGCTGTTCGTATCTGTTCAATTTTCTACCAGTTCCCATTCATATCCCTCTTTGGTATCCTTAATGGCGACTCCGGCTGCTTTCAGTTCGTCCCTGATCTTGTCGGAAGTGGCCCAGTCTTTCTTTTGCTTGGCTTCTGTACGGATAGACATCACCATATCCAATATTTTCCCCAGCACTTCGTGATCCTGGCTCACCGATTCGCTTTCGGCCTTCAGTCCCAGGATATCGAATACATAATCCTGATACAGTTTTTTCAATTTAGCCAGATTACCGGCGTCTATCTTCTCGTTTCCTGCCACCAGTGAATTGATCATCCGTACTCCGTCGAACAAGTGGGAGATCAGGACCGGTGTGTTGAGGTCGTCATCGATCGCTTCTTCACATTGGGTGATCAGTTCATCCACATCTACCGTATTACCGGCCGAAGCTTTCACTTTGTCCAGTGCCCGGACCGCTGCCATCAGGCGTTCATATCCCTTTTGGGCGGCTTTCAGGGCCTCGTTCGAGAAATCCAGCGGACTCCGGTAGTGGGCCTGCAGGATAAAGAAACGGACGGTCATCGGGGAATAGGCTTGCTCGAGCACATCGTTTTCTCCCGAAAAGAGTTGGTCCAGGGTGATGAAATTCCCCAGCGATTTGCCCATTTTCTGTCCCTTGATAGTGACCATATTGTTGTGCATCCAATATTTCACGGCTTCGTGTCCGTAGGCAGCCGTACTTTGGGCAATCTCACATTCGTGGTGGGGAAACTGCAGGTCCAGCCCGCCGCCATGGATATCGAAACGGTCGCCCAGATACTTCTGGCTCATGCACGAACATTCCAGGTGCCAACCCGGAAAACCGTTACTCCACGGAGAAGGCCAGCGCATGATATGTTCCGGAGTAGCTTTTTTCCATAGGGCGAAATCGGCCGGATTCCGTTTTTCTCCCTGGCCGTCTAACTGACGGGTGTTGGCAAATAACTCTTCCACCCGGCGGCCGGATAGTTTCCCATAGCTGTATTTTTTGTTGTAAGCCTCGACATCGAAATAAATACTTCCGTCGCTCTCGTAAGCGAATCCGTTGTCCAGGATTTTTTTCACCAATTCTTCCTGCTCGATGATATGGCCCGAAGCATGAGGCTCTATACTGGGCGGAAGGGTGTTCAATTGCTCCATATTGTGATGGTAGCGGTTGGTATAAAACTGAACGATTTCCATCGGTTCCAACCGGTCGAGCTTCGCTTTCTTCTCGATTTTGTCTTCGCCGTCGTCACTGTCGTCGGTAAGATGGCCGACATCGGTGATGTTACGCACATAACGCACTTTGTAGCCCAGATATTTCAGATACCGGAACAACAGGTCGAAAGTAATGGCCGGACGGGCATGTCCCAAATGGGCATCCCCGTAGACGGTGGGCCCGCAAACGTACAACCCGACAAAAGGAGGATTGATCGGTTCGAACTGTTCTTTCTTGCGCGATAAAGTATTATATAGGACCAGTCGATTTTTCATTTTCTATATCCATTTAGTTTAAAACGAAAACAAAAATAATAAATAAGTCAATACGATACCGACTTAACACGCAAAAATCAAATCTAACCGGTAAAAAATCAGTCTTCGGTCGAGAAGACTACCTTCATATTCGTACGGTTTTCCAATAGCGCCCCATAGGCATTATACACCTGTTGGCTTTTGTCACGGGTGGTGACATAATGCCCGTTATTCAGGCATTCGATTTTCTGAAACTGACAAGGCAGTATGGTAGAGCCATATTGGTTGTATACCCCGAACTTCTTGTCCCGTTTGACGATATAACGATGGCCTAAAGAAATGATCTCGTCATACTGGCAGGGAATAATGGTCGAGCCGTACCGGTTGAATATGCCCTTTTTACCGTTTGCCGTGACGTAATAAATATTCCCTTCCTGTTGTATTTTGTTGTAGCGGCAAGGAATAATCGTACTTCCATAGGTGTTGACGATACCCTGAAGACCGTTATTCTCCACCAGATATTCTCTTCCTTCTTTCCGGACAGAATTGTATCGGCAGGGGAGGATCGTCGAGCCGTAAGTGTTGTAAATTCCGTATTTACCGCCTGCCGACACATAATAAACTCCGTCTTCGTATTCTATCGTGTTGTATTTGCAGGGGATAACGGTACTTCCATAGGTATTGACGATCCCTTTCAGACTGTCGTTTTCAACCAGGTATTTCCCCCCTTCTTTGTATATCGAAGTGTATTGGGTAGGAATGATTACCGAACCGTACAGGTTGTATATGCCCTGATATTTGCCTTTTGTCACATAATAAGCATTGTCTTTGCATTCGATCTGGCTGAATTGGCAAGGGATAATAACACTTCCATAGCGGTTGTAAACCCCTTTGAGCCGGTCCCGGCAGACGTAAAAACAACGGTCGGTGAGTTCGATCTGGTTATAGCGGCAGGGGATAATTGTCGAACCGTACCGGTTGTAAATTCCGTATAACCCTTCCGACGATACCCAAAAAAAATTATTCGATAATTCTATTTTTTCAAAACGGCAGGGCAAGACCAGGGGCCCGTAATAATTGACAATTCCTTTCCGGTCGTCGCGGCTGATTTGAAGATACTGATTTTCATATTCTTCGATCTTATCGTATTCACAAGCGAGGGAAAGGTAAAGCCAGGCATACCCTTTTTTCAGGGCAATCGGCCGGTCAATCTCTTTCGGAAACCGGCCATCCCGTTTGTGCTCTTCATAAAAATAACTGATGATACCGTATTTCCGGCCCTTTCTGACTTTGAAAAAGCAATTGTGTTGAGGTACGATTTCGTCGTACTCGTACGGTATGGCCAGCTGTTTGTCGATCACGATACCGTATTTCCCGTTTTGCCGTTCGATCCGGCACTCGTCGAAATGATTGTCGTAGCATTCTGCAAATGCAAAAGTTACACACAATAGAAAAATGAGGGTAGAAATCAGTTTCATAAGTTTGTTTTTAGACTTCAATAATAAGAAAATATTTCTTAATTCCCAAAGAAATGTATCGACTTATTAAAAAAATCGTATATTTGTTTACATTTTATTGCTGTCTCGATTTTCTTTTTTTTGATTTTCCAGTTCCGGCCGTCTCCTTCCCGGATGCTGTGGTATTCTTCGATGTATTCCTTCAGTTCTTTTACTTCTTTTGGAAGCAAGGAAATGAAACCGGTTTTTCTGAAATAGGATTGGGAAAGAATTCGCCGATCAGATCGGTTTCAAAAAGACTTTTGGGACACCTTACCCGGCGACGGATTATCCGATCAGGAATTCGAATAGGTTCGGATTGTCATTGAGATATTCGTAGAGGATACCTTCGGATTTCATGCGGTCCAGCAGGCCCTGGAAATCTTCGGGATGCTGGATCTCGATGCCGATGAGGGCAGGGCCTTTTTCGCGGTTTGTCTTCTTCTTGTATTCGAAATAGGTGATGTCGTCGTGGGGGCCCAGGACGTTGCTGACAAAACTCTGGAGTGCACCGGCTCTTTGCGGAAAACGGACGACGAAGTAATGTTTCAGGCCTTCATATAATAAAGAGCGCTCCTTGATGTCTTCCATGCGGGTGATGTCGTTGTTGCTGCCGCTGACCACACAAACGACGTTTTTTCCTTTAATTTCATTTTTGTAAAAGTCGAGAGCACTCATACTCAGGGCTCCTGCCGGCTCTACTACGATAGCGTCGAAGTTGTAAAGATTCAGGATCGTCGTACAAATTTTGCCTTCGGGCACGACGACGATATCGTCCAATACTTTCTTGCAGATAGCGTAAGTGAGCTCTCCTACCCGTTGTACGGCTGCCCCGTCGACAAATTTATCTACTTCGTTCAGTTCGGTTACCTCTCCGCATTCGAACGATTTTTTCATTCCGGCGGCACCGGCCGGTTCGACTCCGATGATCTTGGTCTTCGGGCTCATTTGCTTATAGAAACTACCGATACCGGAAGCCAGTCCGCCACCACCGATCGGTACAAAGATATAATCGAGCTTCATCCGGGCTTCCTGAATGATTTCTAAACCGACGGTTGCCTGCCCCTCGATGATCCGGGGATCGTTGAAGGGAGGGATAAATACCATATCGTTTTTTTTACAGGCTTCGATTGCTGCTGTATTGGCCTGATCGAAAGTATCTCCCGTCAGGACGACTTCAATGGATTTACCCCCGAACATTTTTACCTGGTTGATCTTTTGCCTGGGAGTAGTAACGGGCATATAGATTTTTCCCTGGATACCGAGTTTGCTGCAGGAGAAGGCTACGCCTTGGGCATGATTGCCGGCACTGGCACAAACCACTCCTTTCTCCATCTCTTCAGGAGTCAGGGATTTGATTTTATTATAAGCTCCCCGGATTTTATACGATCTCACCATTTGAAGATCTTCCCGTTTCAGAAAGATATTGGCTTCGTATTTATCGGATAGATTTCTGTTTTTCATGAGGGGTGTCGGGACCAGAATGTCGTTGAGCGTATGCTCCGCCGTCATGATATCTTTCAAAGAAGGAAAATAAGGATCACTCATATTGTTCGGTTTAATTGGTCTGTTTTTTCATTTACCCGATGTTCTTTGCTATAAAATCGCCTACTTCGCTGGTCGGATAGGCCTGTCCGTCTTCAGCGATATCTTCGGTAACGATACCGGCTTCGACCGAACGATCGACTGCCTGGCGGATGCTTGCTCCGGCTGCTTTCAGGTTGAAGGCATATTCGAACATCATAGCGGCGGATAAAATGGTTGCCAGAGGATTGGCCACATTTTTGCCGGCGGCCTGAGGATAGGAACCGTGGATCGGTTCGAACAGCGAGGTGTGGATACCGATAGAAGCGGAAGGCAGCAAGCCTAATGAGCCTGTGATGACACTGGCTTCGTCGGTGAGGATATCGCCGAACATGTTTTCTGTAACGATGACATCGAAATGTTTGGGTTGCTGGATGAGTTTCATCGCCGCATTGTCGACAAACATGTATTCGACATTTACCTGAGGATAAGCCGGAGCCATCTCTTGTACGGTTTCGCGCCATAGCCGGGAGGTTGCCAGGACATTGGCTTTATCGACAACTGTCAGTTTGTTGCGGCGCTTCATGGCGTACTCGAAACCTAATCGGCAAATCCGTTTGATTTCGGCTTTGGTGTATACACAACTGTCGAAAGCGGTTTGCCCGTCTTCCGAACGTCCCTGGGGCTGCCCGAAATAAATGCCGCCGGTGAGTTCCCGGATACAGATGAAATCGGCCCCTTCTACGAGTTCTTGTCGCAGAGGAGAGCGGTGAACAAGGGATTTGAAAGTACTGACCGGACGGAGGTTGGCATATAATCCTAATTTTTTGCGCATTTCCAGCAATCCTTGTTCCGGACGGACTTTGGCTTGGGGATTGTTGTCGAAACGGGGATCCCCGATCGCTCCGAACAATACGGCATCCGATTGCATACAAATCCGGTGAGTTTCTTCCGGATAAGGATTCCCGGTCTTGTCGATGGCTGTTGCCCCTACTGATCCGTAGGTATAGCCGACGGTATGACCGTATTTTTTGCAAGTGGCATCGATGGCTTTGATGGCCTGTTCTATGATTTCCGGTCCGATGCCGTCACCGGGTAATACTGCTATTTTTAAATCCATGATGAAATGAGTTTGTAAGGTTCATAAGGCGACTCTTGCACTGGCTTTGTCAGAACCGAAGGCTCGCCGATCGTTTTAACGGGTCTTTTCAAATGCTTCGATCTTATGGTGTATGCTCATCAGATAGTCGACATCATCGTATCCCTTCAACAAACACTCTTTTTTGTAGGGAGAAATTTCGAAAAGTTCTTGCTCTCCTGTGGCTGTCAAGGTGACGGTCTGCCGTTCCAGATCGATACTGACGGTGGTCGAAGGAGCTGACCGGACGACCTGGAATAGCTTTGCCAGAAACGATTCGCTCACCTGTACAGGAAGTAATCCGTTGTTCAGGGCATTGTTGCGGAAAATATCGGCGAAAAAACTGGAAATGACTACTTTGAAACCTGCTCCATAAATGGCCCAGGCCGCATGTTCACGGCTGGAACCACAGCCGAAATTTTTCCCTGCAATTAAAATTTCTCCGGTATAGTCGGGGGAGTTCAGGACGAAATCTGTTTTCGGGTTTCCCTGAGCATCATACCGCCAGTCGAAAAACAATTGTTTGCCGAACCCTTCCCGGGTGGTCGCTTTCAAAAAACGGGCCGGAATGATCTGGTCGGTGTCTACATTTTCGATTTTCAGTGGTATCGCTGTGGATGTTAGGGTTGTGAATTGGTTTATCATGAGTTGAAAAGAGTTACTGAGTTGTTGAGTTACTGAGTTACTGAGTTGCTGAGTTACTGAGTTGCTGAGTTGTTGAGTTGCTGAGTTACTGAGTTGTTGAGTTGTTGAGTTGCTGAGTTGCTGAGTTGCTGAGTTACTGGGTTGCTGAGTTGGAGTGAGTCGGGGACGGTGATTATGCCGTGGATAGCACAGGCAGCAGCGACGAGTGGGCCTGCCAGTAGAGTGCGGGCTCCCGGTCCTTGCCGGCCTTCAAAATTACGATTGGAGGTGGAGACACAATATTTCCCTGCCGGAATTTTGTCGTCGTTCATTGCCAGGCAGGCGGAGCATCCCGGTTGCCGTAATTCGAAGCCTGCAGCCTCGAGTGTATCCCTGATCCCTTCGTCGATGGCTTGTTTTTCTACCTGTTTGCTGCCCGGAACGATCCAGGCTGTCACGCCTGCTGCTTTTTGCTTGCCTTTCACATAGTCGGCGAATACCCGCAGATCTTCGATCCGTCCATTGGTACAACTGCCGACAAAAACATAGTCGACCGGTTTGCCCGGTAGCTTTTCGCCCGGTTTGAAGTCCATGTATTCCAGGGCTTTTAAGAAGGAAGGCCGGGAAGTCTCTTCGATTTCGGAGACTTCGGGGATAGAGTGGGTGAGAGCGATTCCCATACCGGGGTTGGTGCCGTAGGTGATCATAGGGTAGATGTCGGCAGCATCGAATGTGACTTCTTTGTCGAAGACGGCGTCGGGATCACTGTATAGCTGCTTCCATTGTGTGACGGATTTGTCCCATTCGGTTCCTTGGGGCGCATATTCCCTGCCTTTCAGGTAGGCAAAGGTCGTTTCGTCCGGAGCGATCATCCCGCCGCGGGCTCCCATTTCGATGCTCATATTACAGATCGTCATCCGGGCTTCCATCGATAGCGAGCGGATAGCCGATCCGGCAAATTCGATGAAATGTCCGGTGCCGCCGCCGGTACCTAGTTTCGAAATGAGATATAAAATGATATCTTTCGAACAAACTCCGGGATTCAATTGTCCTTCGACATTGATCCGCATGGTCTTGGGTTTGGATTGCAATACACATTGGGAGGCTAATACCATTTCTACCTCGCTGGTTCCGACC
>ERZ791620.516-NODE-516-length-20427-cov-2.400157_pt1 | contig 20427 bp, 17 predicted proteins | sample MGYA00509962_ERZ791620 | MGnify/ENA primary metagenome ERZ791620 (study PRJEB30046, sample SAMN00715162) | human gut metagenome | study: EMG produced TPA metagenomics assembly of the A metagenome-wide association study of gut microbiota in type 2...
TCGGCGCAGGCCGCTCCTGCGCAGAACGCGGCTGCGGTAGCAATAGTCACCACGGACATTAAGCGCCTTGCCCTGCATGATTTACCTGAACAGCAAAATTCAGTACACTACTTACTCACTGCTACGGCAGTGAGTTTTTTATTTTCGCCGGCGAATCAACTTATTTTAAACGGTATACCGTCAGCACCACAGCCCCGGCGCAGCCGCTGCAATTCAAGCTCACTTGGAGAAAGTCCTGTTTGCAAAGCTGCATCCACCGCAAACAGCTTGCCGCTTTTCGGTGGCCTGTTGACAGGCTCGCCGGTCACCCAATCGGCCACTAGCGCTGTCTTGATCTGGCTCAGCGTTATGCCCCGCCCACACTCCTGTTGCAGCTTCGGCAATGTTTTGACAAACTGCCCCGGCTGCAAACAACAAGTGATATAGAATTGGAAATCGAAGACCTTCTATATAACTCTTTGACGCCACCAGAACAAGAACAACTAAAATATCAATCATGGAAGAATATATTTGACGTGTGTCAACAAAAGCAGCCTCTCCAACATAAAAACAGTCAATTTATTCAGGCAACCTTTTGGCAGTTACGCTCAGAACAGGTGATAGATGTAAGATATTTTAACAGTAAATGATCTTGTAATTAATAATTACATAACATCAAAAGAGCATGAGATTACAATATTTATAGTTAACAAAAAACCCTTTTCCTATTCCAATAAGTTATAATATCATGTTGTAATGCAAATAAAAAATATTTATTTATATACTAACTCAAAAATCTAAACAACAAAAAATGTTGTTAATACATCCTATCCAATTGATGATAATTGCGTTCAAAAAGAAAAATTTAGTAAATTAACTGCAAAAAAGCTCAGGCCTGGAAATATGATTTTCCATACCTGAGCTTTTTTACATATCCAGCATCAGTAACGTTATTTCTTTATAAAAATCACTATAACATTTCTTTTCCTGTTTGGGATATTTCGGAAAAAATTCCTCTAATTTGTTTAAAGCAAAAGCTTTTAAATATATGAGTTTTTCGATATTTAGATCATACTGCCAGGTAGCTTCATAATAGCCGCGGATACCACAGGCTTTGAAAGCTTGTGTAAAGGCTTTAGCAAGCGCATAACAAAATTCTCTAAAGTCAATGTCATAATTATACTCTTTTCTCTTGTCATCCTGTACTTCAATTTTAATATGCAGGATAAAATCATCTTGTATCGTTAAAGGCTTTTCCAGCACCCATTTTATCATTCGCGGTTCTTCGAACTACTCAAAGGTTGCCTTGTAAAGCATATCAACTGTTGTTCTTTCAGCTAAGGCAGTTTCGATTTTCCCCAGGTATTCGCAGTCTACACCAGACATTTCAAATTCTTGACACTCCATAAAATCAGGACAATAACAGTTAGTATCTTCAATATTCATTAAACAGTACGTTCATGACAGCATTTCACCTAAAGAATCGCCTAGCGCTCCTGATATATATAATGCGTGTTTATCTCCATCAATTTCGATCGTAACCAATGACCATCCGTCTGATTTGGGTTCTATTTTGATGTATACCATATTTTCACCAACTTATTATCAAAAATTATGTTATCTACTGCCTAAAGAAAACTTTTTCGTTACCAATTATCAGGCACGATATATGTATTCATCATTTCATCAAATTTTTTATAAAACGCTTCTCCGTATTTGTTTAACCGGGCATTTTCAGCAAAAATCCGTTTATCATATTCTTCCCAATAATTATCGTCGTGTTCATTTTTGTGTTTCTCATAAAACTCTGTATCTTCACCCAAAAATGATTATGTTGATCTTCTTTGTTTATATTCCTGTTTTAGTTTTGTCAAGGGGGAGAATTTCAATTTTTGCTTCGGGAGCGAAATTTGAAAACGCATTCCATTATTCACAAAAAAAGCATAGTAATTTTTTACTGCTGCTATCAAACATTCTCATCACCAAACAAATTGATTTATAGGAATATTTGTAATAACAAGCTCACGCCCTTGTGTGCGGTTATGTGCACTATGAAACATTCCATACTCCAAAATTAAATCGTCCTGATATATTTCCCGCACCAAATCACAACTATCATATGTCACTATCCATGGAACATTTTGTAGATATTCATGAATTATGTGCCCAAGATTTCGATGGTCATTCTCAGTATAATATTCACTATACAAGGATTTCCCTTTGATAACATATGGCGGATCAATGTTAAGGAATAACTCATGGCCTTCTTCTGTAAGTAATTCTACCATCAACTCGCAGGCGTCTCGATGGTGAAGGATAATTTGGTCTCTAAAACGTGCAACAGTTTGTATCCGTTTAATAATATTATCCTTATTAAATCGACATCCTAACGGATATGCACTGGTCTGGTTTTTCCCCCCAAGTGGCCCTGCGAACAGAACGCCAGAATAGTTTACCCTATTTAAAAAAAGTGTGGCAAAACCATCTAATAGAGAAGGAGATTCTTCACTCAAATAAATTTCTTTCTGTCTCATACGCTCATCAATAGTAATGGGCGTGTCACGGATAAGTTCAATCAAATCCTCTGTGTGGTGTAGCACCGCATCCCAAAAATGGTAGAGATGAATATCTAAGTCATTGATTATAGCCCTCTTGATTATACTATCCTCAAGGAGCGCAATACCAACACCAAATCCACCGACAAACGGTTCTACATATATCTTGTCTTTCAACCCATTCGCCACTATGAGTCTCTGGATATTTTTATATATTTTGGATTTCCCACCCGGATACCGAAGTGGCGAACGAGTCACACCCATTAGGTAATCACCTTCTTTTTAGTAGAGCTACATAGTCTACAAACGTATTTGGTAGCCAATCAATCAAGTCATACGGATTTAAGTACATCTTCTTATCGGTATTTCCAGGTTTCTTATATAGCGCCGGAAGAACCTCAAAATCCATTGCTATTTTTTCTTCAGAAACACCTGTTTCCTCACTTATCAAATGCTTTAAAGGAATTAAATAGCTTTGTTGCTCCGAATAATCGTAGTCCTCTGGAATAATTCCAGTTTCAGCATAATCTAAAAGCTGCAATCCAAGATGCCGGTCGAATAAATCGTGGTTCCGCTGATTATAGAAATTATCAAGGCAATTTTTACATGTACGAGAACAATCGCAAGCAGATAGAATATCCCTTGTGCGCGCCAAGACTTTCTCCAAAACACTTCCTATCAAGGAGGAATAGCCCGCTCCGCTTGTAAGGTTATCGTAAAAGAAAAGTTCCAAATGAAGCATGTTTTCTTCATCAATTCTGGACATCCAGCCGCCATTGATTTCACTGTAATCAATATCCAACTCCAACGACACAGCTTTCTTAATTGCCTCTTGTAAGGTTGTCGCCGCAATTCTGAGAAGTATTTTCTCCTGTGTAGACTTATTGCTCACCAGCTTAGTGGTGTCATACTTGATATCAAGCATGAACATATCAGTCAAAAACTCATATCCCAGATAGACTTCCGGTTCTACCACATCGTGCCGGCATACCGGGGCATTGTTGTGGAATGGTTGCGTTATCTTAGGTATACCTGTGTTTTTAGGGTCAGCCACCTCTGCACCGCCGCAACACCGGCAAACATTAAAGCCGTTCTTTGATTTTCCCATATTCACAGTCAGAACCTGTCTGCTTTCCAAATTTGCAAAGCGAATTTGACCCTTATAGGGAATCATCTGTGAATCTTCCGGAACGTGGGAATAATAAGGAGCTTCAGCGTATGTCTTATCTTCATCTTCGTCCTCAAATTTTACGGCGTCACCACGCTCAGGAGCAAATCCCCATGGTCTAAGCATTTTCTTCGTTTCAACCGGAGCATGGCAATATGGACAAGTATCAACGCCTTCCTCTTTGTGCCCAAACCAATTACACTCACTACAAACCAAAATATCATTGAAATAGTCACCATTGCCAAAATAAAACTCAGCTTGGTTCGTTGTATATCCATGCGGCTTGGGATTTGCATAAATTCCGCCGCTCTTATAGATTTTCTTATCAATCGTCACAAACCGTCCAGGAGCGTACTCACTAATGGCAACAGCGATGTCTCGCTCTGGAGCATATTTCACAACGCGAGGCCGATTTTTTCCATAAGGAGACTCTTCTTCCACGAAAAATCTGATGACATTTTTAGGAAATGAGTATGACGGAATAAATCCTTCTGAATAAAACACATCAAAGGCGGGAGTCTGTTCGTCATCATGTATGTATTCTTTGCGCTTCTTTTCATCAAGCACTTTGTTCCTTATTTTCAGAAACATTTCTTTTGTCTGCTCAGTTGGCAACCTTAAAGATTCCAAACTTTCAAGAAATGCTGCACCATAGCTTTCACAAAAATCTACGATTCCAATTTCTGCTATGCTATCATAGCCGCTCATCAGATCGCTGAACATAAAAGCATTTAACACCTTCATGTTCAAATGACGTTGCTCAATTTTGGGGTTCTGTCGGTCAATCCATGGGCGACGAGGCTCACCGGAAATCATCTCGTATGGGTTCTTGAAATAATGATTGTCATGTACGCCACCAAATGCGTATGTGACTATAGTTGATATTCCAGCATTTTTTCGTCCTGCACGTCCTGCTCGTTGCTGATAGTTCTCTCGCATGGGAGGAATATTTCTAAGTCCTACCGCAGTAAGAGAGCCAATATCAATACCGACTTCCATAGTTGTTGTACAGCTCAATACATCGATTGCATTTTCGCCGTGCTCGCCAACATCAATATCTTGGAACCTTATCTCATAATCTTCAGTTCGGCTGATAATATCCCCCCGTGCGTCCTTATGAGACAGCTGTGCTGTATGCTCCTCCGTGTTTATTCTGTGAATGCTATCTTGGGTACCTACAGTATTCAAGATAGGAGCACGCCAGAAATCGAATCTTGACAACTCCTCATAACTGATAGCATGAACATTTTCCGCCTTAAAGCAAACACCGCAAAGATTACCAAGCTTAAATGGAGATATCTTTCCGCAACGGCCACAGCGGTACCATTTGAAGTTTTCATCAGTAATACAAATCTGAACCGATGAAAGCTTGATGTAATACTTCCCCTCACTGGATGCCTCAAAGAACTCTGTTTTTACAGCTTCCAGTAATTCGTTCATCTCAGTGTCATTCAGAGACAATATAGCTTTCGTTTCATGAGTCAAGTCTTGATCCAGCTCTTTATAGAAATCAGCACCAATGCCAAACCGATCACTGTCAGTTTTGCTTCTTCCTGGGAGAGATCGTCTAATGTCATCAGAAATATGGCTATCTAATGCAGCATTGGTATCCATGACATCCCAGAAAAGCAAAACCAAAATCTGATATAACAAATCTTCATCAACTGCTATATCACGATACTCCAAATCCTCAATTACACTATCCAAAGAATCTCCTATGGGCGCCAAAAAGCCAAACCCAATATCTTTAAAGGATCGAGGGCTTTCTGTAAAAAATGTAAGCAGTTGTTCGCTATAATCTTCCGGTGGAGTAGAAAAGTAATCAGAGGCTAATTTCGTATAATTAACTTTTCTCCCAGCTCTGCTTTTTCTTGCAAATATTTCTTTATCCTCATCAAATTTTCGCTTGCTCTTTCCTGCAAAGAATGACAGTTTCTGATCAATACATACCTCAAGAAAAGCAGGATATAGTTCTCGCATAGACAATCCAAATTCGCTTAGCTTCATGCTTGCCAATATAACTGCCTGCCGGAAAGCATCTGCATCCGAAGACTTGGATAAGTCCAGAGCCAGTTTTGCTGCGTTCTGGCGTGAATCGGAGAACAACAGAACCTTCTTTCCTTGATTCACCAAGTCCGACTTCGCAGGCTGCAACTCGAACTGTGCTTTTGTCAGATTGTAGAACGGAATATTGCCTTTTGTAGCAAGGTCAGTTGGCTTTTTTATTGGCATAACTTTGCGGCATTTTGGACATTTACCAAAGACAAAGGAAGTCCCCTTTTTTGTGGTCTTTTCAGTGTATAACACTTTAAGTAGCTTTGGATCATCCTTCGGCGTTGTGAAAAGCTTTCCCGTAAATGGGTCTAATGCTCCTATTTTATCGCCCTTTTCAAGAAGATATCCGTCAGGCACAATATAAAGCAACATTTCCTTGAGATCATCGCCGCTTCCACTAATACCTTTGCGGGGAAATACATACCAAAAGCCTTGTCCCGTTGTCTGTTTTACATAGGCTTTAAAATACAATGCTCCACACTTTGCATGATTAACAAGTTCGTAAATCTTACCTCCGCAACTGCACTGATCTTTTGGTGTGGAAATAATTTTGCCAAGAGGAAGTTTTTCTCTCTCAGAATATTTGGCATAAGAACAACGAGGATTCGAGCAGGCATAAATACCCTGCAATCCTCTAACAAACATATGCAGGCGAATAGGGAAAAGCAAATTGCCGGCTTTTTCGGCCATAGAGACAATGACCAGCAAAGAATCCAAAGCATCGTCGGCGTTGTCGTTTTCAAACACAGAAAATTTAATTTCGCTATAAGATTTTGCGCCCTCTCGACAGATTCGATATAAATCGATAAAGCCTTGATAATAGGGAAGCTTATCATACAACCACGCCTTAGCTGCATCCAAATCAACAGAATCCGAGAGATGCTCGTGGAATATTGCTGATGCAAAGTCTTTTATTCTTTGGATTGCTTCCTCTCCATACACCTGTGTTGTTCCAATACTTGCTAACCGTTCTGCGTTAGTCGGAACGAGTTCATGCTTAGGCAACTGTTCTCTGGCCCCGGTTAGGAATACGCAGTCTGCCGCTTTCTTGCCTGTCAATCCCTCATAGAAGTCATTGCGTGCATTTTCATCGTCCGGCATACTTGCCGTGGTTAAAATAAACTGAACATCATCAGCGGTAATTCCAAGACGATCAAATAGACGGTCAAGCAAAAAGGCTATTTCGCCGCCGGCAGAGCCACGATACATATGCGCTTCATCGAGAACAATTAAAAGTCTATTATCCTCTGACTCATGTATCCACTCTTTAGTGCTATCCCATATATTGGATTCCAGTTTCCGCATCAACATATATTCAAGCATGGAGTAGTTTGTCACAAGAATATCTGGCGGACATTGTTGTATCTCAAATCTTGTGATCAGTTCTGCATCATACGGGGACGGCATATGGATATTTTGCTCCAAGTGCTCAATAAAAATCTCCATTCCATTTTCGCTGTATCGTGCAGGATATTTATTGATTTTCTTTAAGCCATCAATCTTATTTTGCTGCTGAACTTTCTCTTCTTCGGAGGCGCTCTTCACTACTAAAAAGCGTCGCCTATAGGCTTCTGCAAGCTTTTTATTTTCGCTTAGTTTAGGTACACCTGCATATGATGTGCGTCCGGTGTACATACCAAAATGAGGGATTCGCGTAGCGTGAGTATCCTGAGTAAATATCTTCAAAAACTCCTCACGACCCATGATATTACGAAATCTGGCCAGCTGGTCTGAAACCAAAGCATTCATGGGATAAATGATAAGTGTCCTAACTGCATTCCTCTTAAAAAATGTAGGATGATTCCGGGCTTCACCAATACATTTTGCCATGATAGGCCAAAGAAAGCATTCTGTTTTACCAGAGCCAGTACCTGTCGATACAAACAGATCCTTTCCCTGCGCAAAACCTTCTAAAGATTGCACCTGATGTTTGAACGGTGTGGAGAAGATGCCCAGCTTATTAGTATCTACAAGTTTGAGTAACGTGCTTTTTACACCAGCATCGATATGTTCAAGGTTTTTAATCCCATCAGCTATTTTTTCATAAGAAGCCGATGTTTCAATATAAGGCTCCTGCGCAATATTTGAGTTCGTGCCAGAAAATTCTCCCAGCAAGTCATCTGCATAAAGGAGCAGCGTCTCACTATTGGCAAGATAATCAGATTTTATGTAATTTGATAGCCGATTCCGAATTGCTGCGTAATATGCTTGTACGCCTTTAGCATCTGCCATTACTCGTACCTCCTAACCTCAACACCGATGTTGCGTAGCATCTTTCCTACTGTTGGCAGAATATCATTCTTGCAGATGAACTTTGTTCTGTTGAAAGCGTTTTGTTCCGGCCATGCAAGCAGCAGCATAAAATAGTATTCACGATTTGGCAACTGTGCCGAAACACGAATCTGTGAATAAAGGTCATCCAACCTATTAAACCATGCAATGACGGGAGATCCGTACTTGGCTTTTAGAACACAGTACAATCTCCGTATCTCTGAACCAGCAAGTCGCTCTCTGTCGGAATCTTGGGCCTCCTCTTTAAAAAGAATTTGATTCGTCTCATCGATCAGTGTCCGATACATCACTCTGTTACTGCTGCATGCAACTGATTCGCTGGTTATTTGCTCTATATGCCATGAGTTTGAAGGGGGCTTACGTAGCATTGGGTTAAAAAACTTCATATCTTGGACATTGAGATCTCTTTCCTCAAAATCTAATGGGTTATATTTTGCAGCTATGTATTCTTCAATCGTCAGTGTATCCCTAAGCATGGCTTCAAACAAATCCACTTCATTCACAGCGGTAGAGCAATAAACCCCCAGTCCATTCATCCAGAAACCAGATTCTCGAATGCCGAAAAAGAGATTCCCTTCATCAGCATGGATTGTTCTTCCGTAGTTAGCAGCAACACTATGATTGCTCTCATCCGAAAGCAAATAGCCGGTTTCTTCATAAACCCTTCGGATATGGTGAGAAAACATATTTGGTTTGTTTCTTTCACCGGCAAAACAGGATTCATCCATCCCGAAATATTCTTGGTATTGTAACAGTAGATCTTCAATCTTTGTTAACTGTGTTTGCTTGCTTATGCCCACTATACCATCTGCACTGCTCAAAGTTAGTTTTAGCATCCATAAAGCCAGAGCCGAGTAACAGACCCGGTATGCAAAGTCATTGTCTGATTCCCCGGAATATTGGGCAATAGATAAATCGCTTGCCATTATACGCAACAGTTTATTCATTTCCGAACCATCCTAATAGCAATGACTTGTACCTACATTTTCCTTGTTCTCCAGCATATTTTTGAAACCTCTCTGATGTTTCATATGGCCTGCAATCAAGTGCTTCACAGCTGTAGGGAAGAATGAAAAACGCAAGATACTGATCCAACTTCTCCTCTGAAACCATTCTCTGGGCAATATATGTCGAAATTTCAACTCCAAACCCCAGCTGTTTCATAATCTCATTACAAAGTCTTTCGGCACCTCTATTTGTGGACGTGCCTTCTTTTGGAACCCATTGTTCCACAATTTCCGTACCATCTTCATCTATTAGGCTCTCCGAGAAAAAGCCTTTAATTCTACCGACATTTAGATAGTTAAAATATAAGAGCACTTCTTTTGGAAGATATGCAACCGTGCGCTCATACTCCAATGTCATAAAAATAACTTTCCCTTTTATGCACTTGACTATGGAGATCAATTCCATTTCATTAAAATTGCCAAGGAAACCATCTAAAACGCAGATTCGTTCTTCTGATTTTAGATAGTGTAAGATATCCCTGCTGGTAATTTCTGATGAATACGGGAGGATCTCGATCACTTTTGTTCCGCACAGAGCATTTGACACACAACTGGCCAACGCTATCGCTGAAACACGGTTGCACATAATAGGTTTATCCTGGAACAGTATATCGCACAGGTATTCTGTCAACAGAGTATAATCTTCAGTGCCCCCATTGACACCAATGCTGTTGAGATTATATCCAAGGTATTCGGAGAATTCTTCCATATCAGTTGGGCAACGAAACTGATTGCATTCTTGATATGTTTTATTCTCCATCTCTGCCAGTGTGTTTTGGATATTCGTTAATTGATTCTGTAGCAAATCGATTGCTGCCCGTTGATTTGCCTCTCGTTTCTTACCTGCATCAACTGAGATCAGCGCCTCTTGCAATTCAACTTTTTGCCTGTCTACTATGGCTTCAAATGTATGTGCAGCAGAGATGGCATCTTCTAATTTTTTCTTGCTGATGTCCCTCGCTTGTTCAAGTTCTCGTATTTGTTCAAGCCGATGATTTAAATCCCCTTGTAAAGTTTTAATTTCTATAGACAGGTTGCTCACCTGCATATTTAAATTTTCTACTTCCTTGGCCTTTTTCTTGATTTCTGAGTCTTTAGCTCTCAATTCAATTTTATGTTCACTTCGTTTTTGCTCTAACTCTGCCATGTTAATTTGCGGAGCCGGCAAAATACTACTCGTTTTTTGCTTCTCTACTGCTAAAATAGAGGTAGCCGCAGTAAGTACAGAAATATATTCTGCACTTACTGGTTTCTCTATCAACCGAAAATACAATGCTATTCCATCAGGGAAAACCGAATCCTGAAATGCCTTTAAGTGAGATTCAACTTCCGAACTGCCCGCTTTAGCGTATTTTTCGATATGCTGACTGATATCTGTGCTCCACTGTTCAAGAAAATCTTCAATCATATTAGTAACAAGCTTTGTATGGCTATTTTCCAGTAACAATCTGCGACCCCTATCCGCAGGAATCGACTGAGGGCGATATCCTTTAGCTATCTCATTAAAAGCCTTTGGATATTTTTTAAATCCTTGAATCATCTCTTTATGGGGATAATTCTGGCAAATAGTTTGAATATATTCTTTTGTCAACATTTGAAAATATTTCATACTCTACCTGCCTTTATGAGTTCTAAAGCCTTTTCATTGATCCTGTTCATAATACGACATTCTTCTATGTAAGACTGGGCAACTGCGCTGAGATTGCACCCAACTATAAGCTGTTCATCAAATGGAATCGTTACTTTATAATAGGATAGCACTTCTCGAAGAAGCTCTATCCTGCTGGGCGTAATAAATCCAGGGTGTTCAAATACAGCTATCGGATAGTTGCTCTGATACCGTATAATTTTGCTGGATTCGGTTATAAAATGGCTCCCAACGGGAAGTTCCCTATACCCATCACCATCAATCAAATAAAAACAGCCGGCCTCCGTAACATCTACCTTTTTAGCTACGATCTGCTTACAAGTTTCCTTGCTTGGTAAAGTGAGACATTCTTGTTGCTCGATTTGAATATCCACATTACCATAGCGAATTTGGATTGGATGTGACAAATCTACCTTAAACAGACCTTCAAACGCTTTAATGGCATCCTTTTCACAAGAGATGTTACTATGTGCTACTAATTCAAAAGTGGATCTGAGGTAAACGGTTCTCTCGTTTGCACAGAGGCTTCCATCTACAGAATACATCGGGGGCCATAATTGCACCACATGCTGTGAAATTTCTAAATCAAAGTTAAAGTAAGAAAACAAATCAGTCAATTCAGCATTAGCAGATATAATCCGAAGATTGGTGCCATAAACAGTGCTCCCAAATGTTTCAATTTCATCTATTGGGCCAACTGAAACACATTCTCTATATTTAGCAATCTTCTGAATCGTATTCCAATCCTTTGCTATGATATAGTAGGGAGTGGTTGTATAGACTTTCCCTCCCACAATACGTTTGGCTCTTCTCTCCGCATCCTCTCTTACTGGGATCTTAAAAAATGTCGGAAAATCATTATTGTACAGAATCTCATGGCGTACACGATAATTTATACCTGAAATACCGATGTTGCAATCATTGGTTGTAAGCTTTAGTGGGAATAGCACCATGCTATCTGGAGCAAAATTATGTTGATTTATTTTGACACTTTCATATGGAGGCAAGTTATAAGCAGAGAAAAGCTCCAGAGCACAAGACTTATTCTCAAACTCTCTCAGTTTTTCTTCTGGAAACAGTATCCCAACATAAAATACTCTCTGCTCGATGTCGTAGTATATTTCAGCTCTGGTATGCGCTCTCTTCCTCGCAGCAATCTGGGCACCATCAATCCCCATTCGTCCTAAATACAGCTCACAATCCCTGTCGCTGTTCCCGCGACGATGGCGGAAGTGGGCTGCTTTTTTTATACTTTTTGCTGCGGCTACATACACCTCTTCACCACAACACAGGCACTCATATCGAAAAGGTTCGTCTATTCCGTTTTTGGCAACCATTTCTGCGTCTACTGTTCTTTGAAGCAATGTGTCAAAAGCCTGAAGCACACTTAGCACCTCCTTCGCAAGTGAGTGTGAAAATCGTATATTGTTTTAGATAAGCTCATCTTCTACGCATGGACTTTTTTCCGAGGATCAGTTGCTTTTTGAGCATTCTCAGGAATAATCTATATCTTTCCTTTCATAATTGCGCATTCGATTCTACCATCCTTGCAATATGTGGATATTCTTCGCCTTGAAACATTCCATTTTTTGGACATTTCTTCTGCTGTCAAATAATCCATACACTCCTCCAAGAGCTAATGACATTGAAAATATAATCCTATTATATTCCTTTATAGGAACACTTTCAAGCCACACCTTACATAAGCTTTCGGAAAAGGCATAAAGAATCAAAACAAAAATCATCCAGACTCGCAACATTTTTCTACAAACTACGGAGGTATATTCCTGTTATCACGAACTTATTTTGCAGAAAATATGAGATTTTAAATTAAATTCAAACATTTGTCTCCGTACCTATTACAAACTGTCGATGCCAGTAAAAACTCTCATGCCAATAATTTCTGACCAGTATCACGGACAATGTTCTTTCCTATTTTACCGTATAGTTATCTTAATCGCAACTGATACTGGTCAATGGGAGAGTGCTTATGGAGCAGAAAATTCGCCGTGACCGCTTTATGGGGATGAATCTTCGGCGGCTCCGCGATCAATATGGAACATCGCAAGAAAAACTCTGTGTAGAGCTAAAGCGCAGAAGATGTGATATTGCCTATGCGAAGTTTGAAGCAGATGAGCTGAATATAAAAGCCAGTGTGCTAATCGAGTTGAAGAAGATTTATCAATGCTCTTATGATGAGTTCTTTTTAGGCTTCTTGGATTAAATAGAAAAGCCCTCCTTTCCTCTAGCGGAAGTAACCTGTGTAACAACTAATCAGATTACCTCTCTACTGATAGGAGAAATCCGGAGGCAAATCGGAACTGTTTTTTAAGAGGGCAACAATATTTTTCTGGAGGTGAAGTCACGGTGGAAACACGGGACGATGACAACCTGCTGAATACCGCCGAGGATGGCTTCATCGATTGGGAGGATGTACCAGACGACGAGTGGTTAGAACAGGCATTAGCGGGCTCTGCTGAACTGGAGAGCAATCTGGAACAGGACGAGCATCCCATATACTACAACTCCGAACTGGAGGACGAGGCAGAGGAAACTGCCGCCGTCAACGAGAAGCGGCTGAAGCGGGAACTTTCTGGACATCCTCTTTGACTGCCCCTACGAGATGCACGAGCTGTTCGCCAACGCCTTCCTCTCCGGCATGGTCAAAGAGTTGAGCGAGGAAAACATAAGGAAGTTCTCTATTTCCACTCCCTGCGGTTATACAGCACTGTGCAGCTTGCCGCCCTACTGTGGCAGTCTGACCGCAACATCCGCAAGCTGTGGACAGCCATCCACAAGAAACTGCAAAAGAAGCTGTATATCAATCTGCGGGAGAGGCAGGAGCGCGGGGACGGCCTAATGCTGCGGGAGCGACCGTTCATGGGGGAGTATGATGAGGCCGTGGCGGAGCAGAAGGGCAAGGACGCCGTCATCCGGGGGGAGAACAAGACCAAGCCGCGCAAATAAAAAGCCCACATCCCCGGTTTTCGTTGCCAGAGATGTGGGCTTCGGTTATACTATTTACAAGCTATATACCAATTCTTGTAGGACGATCTCCTCCGCCCTACTGTGGATACTGTTCATACGGCGCGTCCACTCCATCTGATCGGCAGTTTCCAGAGCTTCGGTCACGCCCTCCTGCTTCGCCATAGCGGTGCAGATGGTTTCCATGCGCTCCTTACAGCTCTTGTCCGTCTCCACCAAGTCCTCAAACAGCTTGCCGGTGGTCAACAAGGTGGAACAGAGGACGGGACGGTTTTCCTGCAAGTAGCTGCGGCGCATATGCCCATATTTGCCGATTTGGTAGTCTGATGCATGGGACAATTCGAGGTTGGGTATAATATAATCCCCCTCCGGCCGGTAGGTGTCGCCCATTTGCTCAAAGGTAGATTTCATATTTGGCTCCCTTCATGTTAGAATGATAGCAATTATGCAGATGATACTCCTTTCCCATAACTGTCAGGTCAAATTACCACAAATGAGCCGTCACAGCTATGATGTATTGGGTGATGTAGTTCTCACCCTTTATTACATCATATATCTTCAGATAAATTTTTAGGCTCATTATATCCCGGAGCTTTGATAATAGTCCTTCCTTCTTTTTTATATTTATTGGTAAAATGCAAAATAGGGTCCTTATTTGATTTTGACGAAACCGTCTTGAAAGTCATTGGCGTATTATTCAGCGCAATCTTTTATATATTTTTACCTTTGCTTTTTGCATTTTTTTACTTGCACTGGCTTGGACATTTTGGGATATAGTTTTTAGTTAGACTTTTGTGTTATAATACCTTTAACTAACCACAAACGAGGTGACTAATATGCAAAAATTTGTCCCTTTCGCCAAGCTGTCGAAAAAAGCGCAGCAGGCGATCAACAAAAGCTGGCGCAAAAACTGTGGTAACATTGACCCGGTAACCAAACTCTCCGCAAATTCCAAAGCGTACAACCGCAAAAAAGCTCAGGCTTGGAAAGATGGTTTTCCAACACCTGAGCTTTTTATTTTTTATAAATTTCTATACCGACTCTGTCGATATGTTCCCGCAGAGCGCAGCTGTTAATATTATTATAATCAACTATGTCAAACTTATATTGCATAGGCAGTTCGTCAAGCTGTACGCCTAATGCGCCAACATTAACACTTGCCCCAAACACAGCAATATCAATATCCGAATTCTCGCGCCAGTTACCTTTAGCTCACGAACCAAACACCACTTCCCTGTCTATATCAGCCTGTTTTAGCGTTTCTACGATCAATTGAAAATGCTTTTTCGAAAGTCCCAGATTCATTTGCTTTTCGCCCCAAGCTTTACACAAAATTTTTCTAAAGCCGGATAAAAATCCTTCTTTATTTTTAAGAATATCACATTGAATGTTTCTTCGTCATATCTGTATGACATCAGATTACGTGCTTCCAGCATATCAATAAAGGCCTGTCCATTCGTAATGATATTAGCAGCAAATGCTTCTTTTATAATAGTACGAGGTGTAGGCTGTATATGCAGTCCCTCAAATTCCATAAAGTCTTTAGCTGTTTTCCACGCTAAATCAAAGGTTATCTAAGACCGCTGTATAAAACTTTCACGTACGATTGCCGGTGTCGTTGCAGGATCACAGTCATTTATTTCGGACAACAAAGCACAAGCTTTGGAAAAATTTTCAAACCTTTGCATCCAGCGTATATCTTTATTCTCCATAATAATCAAACTCCTCATAACATCTAAATCATAGTAAATATTTATTTTGTACCAATATTTGATAAAATTATACCATATTTGCAGATAAATAAACGTAAAAAATCTAAGGCCTGAAAAGATACTTTTCCAACGTCTGAGCTTTTTTATTGCTGTTTTAGTTTTGAAATAAAATTTATTTATATTGTTGACTAAAAAAGTTGCATCCTTTCAAAGTCGTAGTATAATAGGCATTATAATAAATTTAAAGTTTTTGAGGGGATGCACTTATGCAAACAAAAAAATTAAAATACCTGCTGCTGTTTGCCGTTATCGCCATAGCCGCCACAGTGGTCTGGTACTTTGCCTACTGGGTCAAAACGCCGCAGTATTCGCTGGGTCTTATTGGCACTGCGGTACAAAAGCACGATTTTGCGGCTTTTGAAAAGCACGTCGATATGGAAACACTTTACAGCAGCGCTTATGACGATGTCGTTGTTGCCTCTTTTGGCAACGAACGCCTGTCAAGCCCGATTCTGGCTGCGTTAGTACAGAATATCAAAGGTGTTGCCGTCCCGATCCTGATCGACCAGACCAGACAATACGTCAACGGCGGTGCTATGGAAGAAGCAGATCCAAGTGATGCTGACTCGCCGATGCTGCAAAACAACGGTACTGATATCGTCAATAATCTGAAAAACAAGACAGGCGTCAATTCTATGCAGTATCAGGGTGTGGAAAAGATTCAGAAAAATGGCAGCGCTGCGGTCGTAACCATCAAAGTTTTCGACAGCGAATTAGACAAACATTTTTTAGTAGAGCTTGCTATGCAGCAGCTTACTGACGATACCTGGCAAATAACCAAGATCAACAATCTGAAAACTTTGATCAATGAACGTGATCAGGCCTTACAAAACAAACTGGCTGAACTTAACGCTCCTGTACAAAAGCAAATCGACGACGCTGTTGCCGTTTCTCCGCAAAAAATCTTTATAACTTCGGCTCCTTATTCCGGCGTTATCCGCCTGTTAGAAGCAGATATTCAGCTGACTAACAACGCGATGAAGGAGTTGCAGTATTTTACCGGTGTTCTGGAGCTTTACAACGCTGATAACGAATTATTTTACAGTGGCAATTTTGCCAGCAGCAAAGATCTGGCAGCCAAACAGACCGCAGTTTATAAATTCAACTGGGAGCTAAACCCCTTTCTGACTGATGATGCCAAGGTTATGAACAGCGATTTCAGCAAAGTGACCTGGAAGGCTTCTCTAAGCAGTCTGTCCTTTGCCGATGGCTCTACAATCGAACTTTTAACGCAGCTGCCTGTTAAAGCAGCAACTAAATAAAAACCTGAAAGCCGTAACGCCGATCCAACAGCGTTACGGCTTTTTTATTACCACTGACAGCAGGCTTTCGCTTTGCTGCGGATCAAAGCACCGCCATCTTGCAAAGTTCCGTCGGCAGATGCCAGCTTCCACAGATCCCATCTTTCAAAAGTCGTTGCCGGCCCATAATCATCAATGTCAGCCGCTTCTGCATGAGTCATAACATAATTATCGTCGATCGGCAAATCCAGTCCCCGGCACAAAACCGCTACTACCCGCGCCAAGGTTTCTAACTGCTGCCGTGTAGGCGGCGCGCTGCCAAAGTCCACACTGCCATCGGCATAAGCCACCGCGTCGGCGCAGCAGCAGATGCTTACCGCAACTGCGCCGCTGTTACGATGCCAGGTATGCTCTTTATATTCTGTCAGTTTCCCGCAGCTGCTCCACACTGTACCGTCACCTGTGATATTCAAGTGATAGTCGTCATAAGTATTGTTATAATGCCCCGCCGTCCAGTGCAAATAAATCCTTCTGATCTCACCCTTTGCGTTTTCAGCCAGCGCCGCCAATTCCTGCAATGTTATTTCACGCATTTTCTATCCCTCCGTCTCAGGCTGCCTGCGCCTGCTGCTCATCATAAAACTTCTCAACAGTTATATCACAGGTTTTGCCATTGCTTTTTATAATAATATCGCCGCATAAAGCCGTATTGAAAACATCGGCCTGTAAATTGTACAGTCTTTGTACCACTTCCAGGCTGGGATGCTTATATTTATTACCTTCGCCGCTGCTGATGACCGCTATCTTCGGTTTGACAGCAGCTAAAAATTCATTGATCGATGATGTTTTACTGCCGTGATGCGCCACCTTTAAAACCTGCGCCTGCAGTGCCTCATGGTCAGTTTGCAGCAGATCACGTTCTACTTCGGACTGAATATCCCCGGTCAGCAGCATTGCAAAATCTTTATACTCCAACCGCAGCACCAGACTGTTGTTATTGGTGTCAGAAGGAGTCCCCTTATACAACGCCTGCGGACTCAGGACCTTCAGCTTCACCATTTCATTGACCGGAACTTCCTGACCGCCGCGCAGCACTTCAAAAGGAATCTGTTCCTTTTCAATCTGCAAACGAAAGTCATTATACATTTTAGTTTTATAGTTCTGACCGCTGTCATAAACCTGTTTTACCGGAAACCTGTTCAGCACAGCTTTCATCCCGCCGATATGGTCGGCATGCGGATGTGTAGCGATCAGCATATCGATCTGCTCGACATGATTTTCTTCCAGCTTAGTCAGCAGCCTGGCAGCTTCGCTGCGGTCGCCGCTGTCGATCAGGATATTTTTCCCCTGCATTTGTACCAGGATACTGTCTCCCTGTCCAATATCCAAAGCAGTAACGGCAAGGATATCGTCAGCAGTTTTCACAGCGTCCTGTGTTTTTGCCTCCGCTTTTGGCGGCATTTCTTTGGGTACTGCAGTATCCATTGCCTGCAACTGCTCCAGCAAAACCGGAACATAACTTTTTACCAGCTCGCTGTCTTTAGTAACAACGCCGGCTGCAAGCACCAGCGCAGCCAAAAGTATCGCTAAAAATGAAGTCTTCTTCATATGTTCCGCTCCTTAATTTAAATGCAGATCGTGATGCAGCGGCTTAAAAACACTCATTTTACCACCGCGCTCCAGCACTGCTGTTGCAAAACCTGCGTCATAATCCGGCAGCTTCGGCATTTTGCTTTGCTGAAGCTGTTCATTGCCGGGCAGCAGCAATCTTAAAGCATAATCTATTTTTACCGCGCCCAGCCACATCAGGTACTCTATCTCGACATCGTGGAAACCGTCCATATCGGTCCTCAGTGCAGCACACAGCTGTTCCACCTGCAATAGCTGTTCCATATTCATTCCCCTGATTCCACGCTCGCGCCAATATTCTATAATCTTTCCTATCCCACGACCTAAAATAAGCTGCTGATGCTGTTTCACCTCAAAAAGCAGCCGGCGGCGCAGATACACGACCTGATCCAGCCCTACTGCCAAAGTACGGTTGGCAAGCTCCAACTTGCTCATGTGTGAATTATCCCACAAAGGTTGGCTTGCACCGGATGCATCCAGCATCAGTAATGGAACAGGCGATTTCAACATACTTTCGCTGCCCAGATTATCATAAACGCCGCCATCAGTCAGATAGAGCTTGGCCGGATTTTCCGGTTTCTGCGTTCCCGTACCGTAAAGATCCCTGAATTCTCTTGCCTCTACATCAAGCTCCAAAGGTGCGAAGCCTACCGGATAAGCAGCCGAAGCCGCAACGGCAAAAGCAATGGGGATATCGTCGATATCACTGCTGCGCCCCAGCAGATAACCGTAAATATCACTACTTTTAAACCTGAATCTTTTTAAGGTATTGATACAGGTAGCATTGCAGCTCCATTCTGTCGCTGCCTCTGCCTGCTTCATTTTTCTGCCTTCAAACAGTTCTTCGTCCAACACCTGTGGAAAAGCTTTACTCATCTTCGGCCTTAAAGCAGCCGCCAGAGCCAACTGCTGCAGCTTGGGCAGATATGGCAGCAGATAAGCGAGCCAGGATGCTTTTGTCATGATACGCCTGCGGAAATTGCACTGCCCCAGATTGATCAGTTTCGTTGTCACCCGCCTGTCAAAATCAAGCAAACTGCTGAAATCACCTTCTGCCAAAGCGCTGATGACAGCACCTGCCGCAATCCTGCCGCCGGACACAGAGGTTATTTCGTTGACATGTTTTTCAAGTCCCAGCTCTACTAATCTGCGGTAAGCCCCAAGACAGTAAAACGTAGCTCTGAAACCGCCGCCGCTGAAACCAAGATTGATCTTATTATCTATTTCCACTTCATTTTCCCTCCTTTGAAAAAAGCCGCCCATAACAGGCGGCTTTTTTTATCTTCCCGCCCTACCCGCCCTCTTGCAAAAACAAAAAAATAAACTATGTACTGCATCACCACCTGATGCTCACCGATATTCAGCAAATAGAAGTTCTTCTCCTGTCCGATGATCCGTCCGCGCGGAGAATCTGACAGACAGCGGTTCAGCAGCTGACGCTGCTTTTCAATGTCTTCCTCATTTACTGTTTTTTCTGGATCGGTATTGCCGATAACAACACGTTTTACATAGCCCACCGCACTTACATCAAATGGTTTCGTCATCATAGTTACCTGCCTTTACACCTCATCAGGCAACATCATTATCAGCTGTATAATGTTCTTGCCCCTGTGCTCCTGCTGCCGCAGTTTTCTGGATACTTGTGGGGTTGATCGCCGTATTGAGGATATCCAAAACACGGGACAGACCTTCCGGCATCTCGCCCTGAGTAGCGCGGACCTGTACATGATATTTTGCGGAATTATCACTCTTACGGGTATTTTCCTTATGACTGGAGATAGATCCCTTAACTTTGGCTTTCATGCTGAAAGGACCGATCTGCAAACCCATCTCTGCTTCCAGCTCGCCTTTTTTATCGTCGATTTCCGACTGAGTTTCCGAAGATTTTACTTCCATATCGAAGGTAATATCTACCAGATCGATCGACAGAGACGGAACTTTGACCATCGCCAAAAGCGGGATATTCATTTCCACTTTTTCAGAAGCGGGACCATTGCCGTCATCGCCGTTAGCACTGCGTGTAAAGCTGAACCCTACGGTACGTACGACCTGTTTATCGCCTTCCTTAACCAGGCCGACCTCTTCAATAAAGCGAG
>ERZ791620.544-NODE-544-length-19639-cov-2.586499_pt1 | contig 19639 bp, 8 predicted proteins | sample MGYA00509962_ERZ791620 | MGnify/ENA primary metagenome ERZ791620 (study PRJEB30046, sample SAMN00715162) | human gut metagenome | study: EMG produced TPA metagenomics assembly of the A metagenome-wide association study of gut microbiota in type 2...
CGAGCCTCTCGTATTGGTCAACAACGTACCGATGGATATCAACATGATTGATCCGCAGGATATTGAATCTGTCTCTATTTTGAAGGATGCCGCTTCCGCAGCTATCTACGGTGCCCGCGCAGCTTTCGGTGTGATTCTGATTACTACGAAGCAGGGTAAAAAGGACATGGCTCCCAGATTCAATTACAACAACAACTTCTCTTTCTCGAAAGCATCGGAGCTTCCGCAGAAAGCAAGTCCGCTGGAATCGGTACTGGCGTACAAGGAAATGGGATGGGCAAACGATACCTATGTAGACGGAAAAAACATCACCCAATGGGAAGGCTACATACGAGACTATCAGGCGAATCCTTCCAATTATCCGAACGGATATATTTTCGACGATCAGGGCAACCTGTTCCTTATGCGGGAGAATGATATGTTTGCCGATATGATGGATAACTTCGGATTCATGCAGAACCACAGCTTCTCCGTATCGGGAGGCAGCCAGCGTACCAGCTACCGACTAAGCCTGGGATATACCGGTGAGGACGGCATTCTGGTAACGGACAAAGACAAATTTGACCGTATCAATATGTCCAGCTTCCTGAGTGTCGACGTAAACAAGTGGCTGACCACCCAACTGGATATCAGATACGCGAACTCCACCCAGAACAAAGTGGAGCAAGGCGGACGAAACGGTGTCTGGGGAAGTGCCATGTACCTGCCGTCCTACCACAACATCCTGCCGTACGAACAAGACGGCATCGAATATCCTGCCGAAACGTCCGCTACTTTCGTACGCTACGGAGAACCGAGGGTGATCAAGAAGACCAACCTGCGTACTTTGGGACGTGTCATCATCTCTCCGCTGAAAGGACTGAAAATAACAGGTGAATATACCTACAACCGGATCACCGAGTACAACCGGATGTACGTCAACAAATACAAGTATATAGGATTCAACTTTACAGGGCTGCTGAACAATGTAGAGAACTCACGTTATGCCCTGACGCAAGGTTTCACCAATTACAACGCTATTAACGCATTCGCCAATTACGACTTTTCAATAGGTAAACATGATATCTCTATTATGGGTGGTTACAATCAGGAAGAGAGTCATAAGGAATCGCAATGGTCGCAGCGCACGGACGTATTACTGGAAAATCTGCCGTCGCTCTCCGGTTCTACCGGAACGGCATCCGTCACCGACAGTTTCGATGAATATGCTATCAGAGGTTTGTTCTACCGTGTCAATTACACTTACGACGGTAAATACATGTTCGAAGCCAACGGACGCTACGACGGTACATCCCGTTTCCCGAAAGACAGCCGTTTCGGTTTCTTCCCTTCCTTCTCCGCCGGATGGCGCATTTCGGAAGAAGCATTCATGAAGAATACCAAAAACTTCCTGTCTAACTTGAAACTACGTGCCTCATGGGGCTCTATCGGCAACCAGATCATACTGAAGCCGGACAACACTCCGGAAAACTATCCCTACATCCCTTCCATGTCACCTTACTTGACGGAATGGCTGGTGGACGGACAAAAGACGACTACACTGAATGCACCGGCAATGGTCAGCAGCAGTTTCTCGTGGGAAAAGGTATATACACTGGACTTCGGAGTCGATTTCGGATTCTTCGACAACCGCTTTAACGGTACTTTCGACTGGTATCGCCGCGACACCAAAGGGATGCTGGCACCCGGTATGGACCTACCGTGGGTAGTGGGAGCCACCGCCGCCAAACAGAACGCCGCTGACCTGAAGACGTACGGCTGGGAACTGGAACTGAACTGGAGAGACCGCATCAACAAGGACTGGAGCTACCGGATCGGATTCAACCTGTACGACTCACAAAGTGAAATCACGAAATACAATAATGAGACCAACCTGCTAGGCGACAAGATTTACCGCAAAGGCATGAAAATGGGAGAAATCTGGGGATATGTCACCGACCGCTTCTACACGGAAGACGACTTCAACGCAGACGGTACACTAAAACCGGGAATCCCCATTCCGAAAGGAGCAGGAAAAGTTTTTCCGGGAGACGTGCTGTATAAGAACTTCGATGACGATACCGAAACCATCTGGAGCGGCGAAGGAACCGCCGACAATCCCGGCGACCAGCGTATCATCGGTAACTCGACTCCGCGTTTCCACTACGGCATCACCGCAGGAATCAGCTGGAAAGGACTCGACCTCTCTATCTTCCTCCGAGGCGTAGGCAAACGGGATTATTGGCGCACCGACCAGATCGCATGGCCTACCGGAGGCTGGGGAAGCCTGTTCAAAGAAACTCTCGACTTCTGGACTCCGACTAACACCAATGCCTATTATCCGCGCGTGTATTCCAACGACGGGGTAAACACAAGCTACAACCACTGGAAACAGTCGAAGTATCTCGCCAACGCCTCTTACCTGAAACTGCAAAACATCACGCTTTCCTATACCTTGCCCAAAGTATGGTCCCAGCGTCTCTACTTCGACGATGTGAAAGTATTCTTCAGCGGAGAGAACCTCTACACGTGGGATCACCTGCCGGAAGGACTGGAAACCGATATGCTGTCAAAAGGTGCCTGGGAATATCCGTTCATGAGAAAATTCTCTTTCGGTATCAATGTTACATTCTAATAACCAATGTATTATGAGAAAATATTTAATCTTTATATGTACAGTTTTGTTAGCAAGCTGTCTCAATAACGATTTCCTGGAAAGGTATCCTTTGGGAGACCCGACTGCCGAAACGGCTTTTGAAACATACGACAATTTCAAGGCATACGCCTGGGGATTGTATGAAACCCTGCCTTCATTGGGCTATGGCTCGGAAAATTCTACGGACGACATCTCGTACAACCAGACAAGAGGAACCAGCGAAAGCAACTGGATCAGAAAACTGGTGACCATCCCCGACAAGAAAGACAATACTTCCTGGAACTATTACAGCTATATCCGGAGGGTCAACCTGATGCTCGACCGCATTGACGGTTCGAAAATGACGGATGTAGAAAAGGCGAACTGGCGTTCCGTCGGTTACTTTTTCCGTAGTTACCGCTACCTGTCTCTCCTGTCGGCTTACGGTGGCGTACCCTGGATTGATCATGTGCTGAGCGACGACGAAACAGAACTGATCAAAGGCCCTCGTGCCTCCAGAGATGAAATAGCCGGTCACATTCTGGAAGACCTGCAATTTGCCGAAAAGAATATCAACGTGAACGGAGAAGGCAGAAACACCATCAACAAGGCTTGTGTACAGGCTTTACTCTCCCGTTTCTGCCTTTTCGAAGGTACCTGGCGTAAATATCACGGACTCAACAACGCCGAAACTTATCTGCGGGAATGCAAACGGGTATCCGCCGAACTGATGCAGACTTATCCGAACGTGGCGGACTGCTACGACGATCTGTTCTGTTCACTGGAACTGAAAGATGTTACCGGCGTCATTCTGTACAGAGAATATTCGGATGCTGTCGGTGTAGTGCACGCTGTCAGCATCGGGGGAACGACCGCTACCTCCTTTTACAATCCGACCCGCGACTTAGTGGACAGTTACCTGTGCACGGACGGAAAGCCACGCTGGACGAGTGACGCCTATCTGGGTGACAAGGATATATACGACGAGTTCAGCAACCGTGACCATCGTTTGTGGCTGCACGTCACTCCTCCTTACCGGGTAGACCGTTCGGCTTCCAGCACAGCCTGGGACAATAAATGGAAATTTACGGATAACTCCAAAGACCGCAGTTTTATCGACAGCCTCACCGTCCGCATGGGAATCGGGTACGGCACCAGCAAAGAACGACAGAAGTTATTGCCATTCCGTCAAGGATATGACGGTGGTATTTTGGGTGCATCGCCTCACTTTGACTTCTATCTGGAGAACCAGCCGTGGTACAAGTCTGCCTTCGGATATAACAACTGGAAATACTATTGCTGCTACCTGAGCATGGGCAGCCAACGAAATGAAGAGACGGATATGCCTATTTTCCGCATCGAAGAAGTCATGCTGAACTACGCGGAAGCCATGTGCGAACTCGGCGAGTTTGACCAGACAGTTGCCGACGTCACAATCAACAAACTGCGCCCGCGTGCCAATGTAAAACTCATGAAAGTCTCGGAAATAAACTCAGCCTTCGACCCGAAACGTGATCTCGGAAATCCGGATTATCCCAACGACTACGAAGTGAGTCCGCTATTATGGGAAATACGACGGGAACGACGCATCGAACTATTCTCCGAAGGATTCCGTTTCGACGACCTGAGAAGATGGAAGAAATGCCATTATGCACTGAAGAAGAAACTCGGACAATACGTACGTGCATCCGACTTCACGGCAGGAACCAATGTGACTATCGACGGTGGCGGCTCCGAAGGATATCTCGAATTCCATCCGAAACAGAATCATCTATGGCCGGATTACTATTACCTCAATCCTATTCCACGCAACGAACGGGTACTGAATCCCCAACTCGAACAGAATCCGGGATGGGAGGAAGGAAATTAACCGGTAATCCATCACCAACCGGATAATCCGGAACTAACCGGAAGAGGCTGTGGCAAATATTGGCTCTTCTTGACAGTCATCCCAATGACAGGACAAGCATTTCGTCATTAGCGTGGCTGAAAGACCTTGATATTTGACACTGCCTCTTCCCTTTTTAACTGTATTGATTTCGTAAGTTTACTCAAAAGAATAATTGAGTACTTGAAATTTATTCGTATTTTTGAGACATCAGACTAATACGGGTAATCCTTTTGCCGACTCTTACAAAATCTAAATAAACACACTGTACCCCATGAAGCACCTAATTTTTACAGCTCTCTTTCTTCTATCGTACACAGTCGCCGTCCGCGCCCAAATCGTATTTCCTACCCCCAATCAAGTGGAAATGCAGACAGGCAACCTGATTTTAGGGAAAAAGGTTTCTATGTACGCCGAAGACACTACCGCTTTTTATCTAAACCTTTTTCGAGAAGAAGTACTCTCCCGCACTCCCATCAAATGGCAAAAAAAAGAATCCAAAGCCGATATCTGCTGGATAACCGACTCATCCCTGCCCCCCGAAGGTTACCGGATCAAGATTCATCCGCAACAGATGGTAATCAGCGCCTCCGACAAAGGAGGATTCACCTATGCCGTACAAACGCTACGCCAATGGGCAGCCGGTTCAGCAGGATCTATCACCTTTGCCTGCGCAAGCGTGACGGACTATCCCCGCACACAGTGGCGCTGCTTCTTACTGGACTCCGGACGTCAGTTCCAGAAGATTGCCACCATCAGAAAGTATATCGACATGGCTTCACTGCTCAAAATGAACTACTTCCACTGGCATCTGACAGAAGGACTGGGATGGCGCATCGAAATCAAGCAATATCCGCACCTCACCCGGACTGGCGGTTCGGTAGGCAAAGGAGAAGAACAGCAGGGATTCTATACACAGGAAGAAATACGGGACATCATCGAATATGCCCGTCAACGGAATATCACCATCGTCCCCGAAATAGATATGCCGGGCCATGCCGAAGCTGCTCTCTCTGCCTATCCGGAGCTCGGTTGTTTCGGATTGCCGGTAGAGATACCGCAAAGCGGATTTACCCAGAACATATTTTGTGCAGGAAAAGACGGAACTCTCCGTTTCCTGAAAAACGTACTGGATGAAGTATGCGCCCTCTTTCCTTCTCCCTACATACATCTGGGCGGAGACGAAGCCCCGAAAGGCAACTGGGATCAATGCCCGGATTGCCGGAAAAGGATTACCACAGAAGGACTCAAAGACAGTCACGACCTCCAGCTATGGTTCTCTGCGCAAATGGCAAACTATCTGAAGTCGAAAGGACGGAAAGCCATCTTCTGGGGCGACGTAGTCTATCATGACGGCTACCCGTTGCCGGACAATACCGTTATCCAGTGGTGGAACTATCGGGGACACAAAGACCTCGCGCTCAGAAACGCCGTCAAACACCATTATCCGGTCATTTGCAGTTCCAACTACTATACGTATCTGAACTTCCCCGTCACCCCGTGGAAAGGATATACGGAAGCACGTACGTTCGACTTGAAAGATGTCTATCTGAACAACCCTTCCGACAAAGCCATCAGCGAGAAAAATCCGCTGATACTTGGCATGAGCTGCGCATTATGGACCGACGACGGAGTCACGGAACGAATGATAGACCGACGACTTTTCCCCCGCATCCTCGCTCTGTCCGAACAGATGTGGCACGAGGGGGAAGCGCTTGACTTCGACCGGTTCTACCGGAACATCCTTCACCGCAAAGCATGGTTCGAAGAAGCTGGATTCGAATTCGGACCGGCTCTGAAAGAAGATGTAACGAAAGATTATAAATGGGATTAAAAAAAAGAACATCATGAACAAAAGAAATTTATTGATCGCAATACCCGCCCTGTGCAGCGGTTACCTGCACGGACAAACCCAACCCGCATCTCCCAACGTTATCTATATTTTAATGGACGATCTGGGATATGGAGATATCGGCTGCTTCGGACAAGACAAAATAGAAACACCCCATATCGACCGTTTATGCAGCGAAGGCATCAAACTGACACAACATTATTCCGGTTCCCCCGTATCAGCTCCGGCACGCTGCGTACTGATGACAGGTATGCACTCCGGTCATGCGCAAATCCGCTTCAACAATGAGTTAGCCGAACGCGGAGCAGTAAACAACTACGACTCGGTGTACGTTCATAAAGAGCTGGAAGGGCAATTCCCCCTACAGGCGAACACGATGACTATCGGGCGAATGATGCAACAAGCGGGATATACCACCGGATGTTTCGGCAAGTGGGGACTGGGGTATCCGGGTTCCGAAGGAACTCCCAACAAACAGGGGTTCGACCGATTCTACGGATACAATTGCCAGCGCCAGTCGCACACATACTATCCTCCTTTTCTGTATAATGACGAAGAACGTGTCTACCTGTCCAACAAAGTGACAGACCCTCACCGAAGCCCTCTGGATAAAGGTGCCGATCCGAACGATCTAGCCAGCTACGCTAAATATACGCAAAAGGAATATGCCAACGATCTGATCTTTGATGAACTGATGGGATTTGTCGATGCCAATAAACGCAAACCGTTTTTCCTGATGTGGACCACTCCCCTGCCGCACGTCTCGCTTCAGGCACCCGAACGCTGGGTACAGCATTATGTAAAGAAATTCGGGGACGAAAAGCCTTACACCGGACAAGCGGGATATCTGCCCTGCCGGTATCCGCATGCTACCTATGCGGCTATGATCAGTTATTTCGACGAGCAGATCGGCCAACTGATCGAAAAACTGAAAGCGGAACATCTGTACGAAAATACCTTGATTGTGTTTACTTCAGATAATGGTCCTACGTTCAACGGAGGCAGCGATTCTCCCTGGTTCAACAGCGGGGGACTTTTCAATTCAGCATACGGATGGGGCAAATGTTTCTTGCATGAAGGAGGTATCCGTGTCCCCGCCATTATCACATGGCCCGGCAAAATAAAACCCGGTACGCAAAGTGACCACATCTGCGCTTTTCAGGACGTTATGCCTACGCTGGCAGAACTGGCAGGCATCACTTGTCCGCCAACGGACGGAATCAGCTTTCTGCCCACATTGCTCGGCAAAAAAGGGAAACAAAAAGAACATACTTATTTATATTGGGAATATCCTGACCCAAGGATTGGCAACAAAGCAATCCGCATGGGAAAATGGAAAGGAATCATCACGGACATCCGGAAAGGCAATACGCAAATGCAGCTTTATAATCTGGAAACGGACATCAGAGAAGAACACGATGTGGCTGCGCAACATCCCGATATCGTAAAACGCTTCGAACGACTGATGAAAGAAGCTAGAAACGGTCCGGACTTTTAACGACCTTCCTTGCTAACTAACGGGACATACCGGAGCATCATCCGTAACATCCCTGCGAAAGACTTGTGCCAACGCTTTGGCACAACTATGCCAACAGCTTGGCACGGCCGTGCCACAGGCGTGGCACAGTTGTGCTAAGCCTGTGGCAAAGATGTCCCCTATAGAGTTAGTCAGAATACTGGTATACCTTCAAGTCGAACTTCGGCACCATCGCCAGCAAATGGTCGAAGATATCCGACTGAATCCGCTCGTACTCTTTCCACACCTTATTGCGGGAAAAGAAATAAACCTGAATAGGAACTCCGTACATGGTAGCCTCTTTCTGACTGATAATCAAATCCAAATCCTGATTCACCACCGGCAGACTGCAAAGATACCGCTCGATATACACCCGGTAAACCTGTGAATTGGTGGGCACCACTCCTTCCTCCGGCTGATAATCCGCCATGAGTGGAATCTCTTTCCGATAACGGTCGAGCATCTCCGGCGTACAAAACTGGAGTGTCGTCAGGTCCAGTGTAATATTCTTCATCACCCGCCGCCCACCGGAATCCTTCATGCCACGCCAGTTCTGAAAAGGACTGCTGACCAGCGTATAAGGCGGAACCGTAGAAATCGTATTATCAAAGTTCTGAATCTTGACCGTGTTAAGCGTAATCTCCTGCACCGTACCATTTGCGGCACCGGAAGGAAGCGTGATCCAGTCTCCCGGACGCACCATATCATTGGCAGAAAGCTGAATACCTGCCACAAATCCCAAAATGGAATCCTTGAATACCAGCATCAGGATGGCTGCCGAAGCACCTAGTCCCGCAAACAGACTAGCAGGCGATTTATTTACAAGGATAGAGATAATCACAATCCCCCCGATAAAAAACAAAAGTACCTGAAGTACTTGAATGAATCCTTTCATCGGTCGGTTCTTCATTGTCTCCTTTCCATCGTAAATATCCATGATCATCAGCAGAATCCCATTGATAGCCAGCAGCAAAGAAAAGATGATATAAATGGCACAAGCCTTCTGCGAAATAACCAGCAGTTCCTTGCCACGCATGAAAGCCATCGGCAACAGGGCATAGACAAGGATGGCGGGAATCGTATGAATCAGATTATGAAACACTTTACGTTTCATCAGCAATGTATTCCAAAGATGCGGTTTCCTGCGGGTATACTGCCTCATTCCTCCCACTAGAATTGCCTGACAAAGATAGTCCACCCCTACAGCAATGGCTATCATCAGTATAGCAATAATTGTTTCATCAAAACGATCGGCAACCTTCGCATCTATCCCCCAATCTATCAGGATTTTGTTCATCCATTTTCCTAAATCGACTACTAACATAAGTTCTTTCTTTATATATCATTTATATAGAAAGATAACAGTGAAAACCTACGTTTGGTTTAAAAAAAAGACTGGCGTCCGATTTACTAGAAATCAAGACCGCCAGTCCCACTGCTACTCTCTAAGCATTTCTTTTATAGTGGCAGACCGTAGCGTCCATCTACAATTTTCTCCAACTGTGCTGCCATCTTCTTTACCAGTTCCGGATTCTGACCCGCCACATTATTCTTTTCTTTCGGATCTTTCTTCAGATCGTAAAGCTGCGGTTCCTTACTGTTTCCCAACTCGATATTCACTGCTTTCAGATATGCCGGTCCATTTCCCGGACGGAGATATTTCCATCTTCCGTCTGTCACCGACAGGTTATTCTGTGCATTCTGAAGTACCAGCCATTCGCGTCCCTTCTTTTGCTTGCCTGTCCACGCTTTCAGCATCGGTTCACTATCCGGTGCCGCACCTTCCGGCAAGCGGACATTCAGCATTTCAGCAAAAGTAGCAAACCAGTCTATCTGACAGAGCAATGCATCCGAAACTGTTCCCGGACGGATCACACCCTGCCAGCTCCAGATACAAGGAATACGTGTACCCGCTTCGAACGAACTGTACTTTCCTCCGCGATAAATGCCGCCCGGAGTATGATCGCCTAGCAATTCCACTGCCTGATCCTTATATCCGTCGTCCACTACCGGACCGTTATCACTGGAAAGAATCACCAGTGTATTCTTATCCAATCCCAGTCGTTCGAGTGCATTCAGAATCTCGCCTACCGACCAGTCAAATTCGAGCAGACAATCGCCGCGAGGTCCCATGCCGCTCTTTCCTGCGAACTGTGGAGACGGAACACGGGGAACATGCGCATCCTGCGTGGCAAAATACAGGAAGAAAGGAGCAGACTTGTGTCCTTCAATAAAGGAAACAGCTTTTCCTGTCAGCGTCTCCGCAATCTTCTCATCCTGCCAGAGAGCCGACTTTCCGCCCTTCATATATCCGATACGGGAAATACCGTTCACGATACTCTGGTCGTGTCCGTGAGAAGGATGCATTTTCAGCAACTCCGGATTGTCCTTCCCGGTAGGTTCTCCCGGAAAGTTCGCTTTGTAACTTACCTGAATCGGATCATTCGGATCAAGGTTGATCACCTGATCATTCTCTACAAATACACAAGGAACACGGTCGCCCGTAGCTGCCATGATAAAGGAATATTCGAAGCCGATATCATTCGTTCCCGGCTGCAAAGGCTTGTTCCAGTCTTGTTCTCCGCCCTTGTCGCCCAGTCCCAGATGCCATTTGCCTACGACTCCGGTGTTGTATCCGGCATCCTTGAACAGGTTCGCCATTGTATAGCGTTCCGGACGGATAATAGCCGCAGCGTCTCCGGCAGCAATACCTGTTCCGGCTTTGCGCCATGCATATTCACCGGTCAGCATCGCATAGCGGGAAGGCGTACTGGTAGCAGCTGCACTGTGCGCATTGGTAAAACGTACTCCCATTTTGGCAAGACGTTCCACATTAGGAGTATGAATAGTCTTGGCTCCGTTACAACTCAAATCGCCGTAACCGATATCATCCGCATAGATAAAAACAACATTCGGACGCTGGGTTTGTTTCTCCTGAGCAGTGGTCTGAGAAGCCAGACAGGAAGTTAACGCTAAAGGTAATATACCATAAAATTCTTTTCTCATTTTGTCTTTTGATAATTATTAGGTTAGAATGAATAAGTATCTATTCTCAAAGTGATGTACTTATTAAGTTAAAATTCAAAGCTTCGTCAAGGAGCTACGGTCACTCCGATTTCATTCATTTCTACTTGCGCCGTTGTAGCCGTAGGGGTGGTAGCTTCCAGCTTGATAAAGCGTGCCTTTTCCTTCTGACCGAAAGTGACAGTCTGCGGCAACGGATTATGCATGATATTGCTGAACTCACCGTTGGCAGGCACTTCCTTCCAGTTCTTGCCATCTGCGCTCACGTAGAATTTGTAACGGAAAGCCATCGTCGGTTTCGCTTCCGCTTTCAGAGGTGCATAAGTAAATGCGGAGAGTTCGACTTCTTTGCCCAAATCAATGGTCAACGGAGAAGCAGCCACCTGTTTCCATGAAGCACGAGGCAGATTGTTCCAGTTTTCCGTCCGGTTCTCTTCTTCCAAAGGGTCTGCATAGTAGGCTGCCACCTGACTGATGTGAGCCGTCAGACGACATTCGTTGATCTTCACCCGAAGCTGGGTAGCCTTTACTGCCGGAAAACGAACCATACGCTTATAGCCTACAGTCGTTCCTTTCGCCACTTCCTGCCAACCTTGTTCCGTCAATGCCTCTACGGTAAAAGACTCCACCCGTTGCCCTTTCGTGATATCTTCCTGCAACATCACAACGTTGATTTCCGACTCCGGTTTCAAGGAATAAACAGTTTCACTGCCGGAAACAGCCTCCCAGTCTTTTCTTCCTTTCTCTACCCGGTTGTTCGTAAATATCTTCTCCCGATAAGCAGCAAATTCGTTCAACCGCTGCACATCCGCTTCATTAATCAATCCTCTGCGGTCGGGAGGAATATTCAGCAAGAGCACCGAGTTATAGCCTACCGACTGGAAATAGATATCAGCCAGATGTTTTAAGGATTTCACTTTGCTGTCTTCTTCCGCATGATAAAACCATCCCGGACGGATAGACACGTCTACTTCCGAAGGATACCAGAATAACTCCGTTGCCTTTTCCAGCATCGCACGGCTTCCTAAATCTTCGGCTTTGCTAAAGACGCCCAGTCGTTTGTTGTTTTCTTCGGAACGAGCATAAATGCCCGGAGTCAGCACCGTTGCACTCCATTCCGTTTCGCGTCCCAATCCTTTTTCATTACCTACCCAACGGACATCATCGCCCATAATTGCCATCACCGCTTTCGGCTGCAACTGTTGGATAGTCTTGTAGAACGCATCCCAGTCATAGATTTGTTTCTTTCCGTTCGGTCCTTCTCCGTTTGCGCCGTCAAACCACACTTCGTGCACTTCGCCGTAATTAGTAAGTAATTCCGTTAATTGCCGAATAAAGAATTCGTTGTATTTAGGAGAATCTCCGTAGCATTCCGCATTCCGGTCCCACGGAGAGAGGTAGACTCCGAATTTCATATCATATTTATCGCAAGCGTTACGCAGTTCTTTCACTACGTCGCCCTGACCGTTTTTCCAAGGGGAAGAGGCTACCGAATGTTTCGTGGTAGCTGTAGGCCACAGACAAAAGCCGTCATGATGCTTTGCCGTGAGAAGTACCATTTTAAATCCGGCGTCTTTTAAGGTGCGCACCCATTGTTCTGCATCCAGCTCTGTAGGGTTAAAGATAGCAGGGTCTTCCTGACCATCGCCCCATTCGCGTCCGGTGAATGTGTTGATACCGAAATGCAGAAAAGCAGTTAGCTCCATTTGTTGCCACGCAGCCTGCTGGGGGGTAGGAACCAGCCTTGCTGCCATATCGATTTTTTGTTCGAGGGTTGCATCCTGTGGAAATTCAACATGCTTCACATAGTAGTTTTCTTTCGTCAGTCCACATCCGCCCAACGTTATCACAGAAGATAAAAAGAGAGAAGTAAGTAGTTTGTTCATCATAATAAATATTGATTTAATGCTAATGAGACAAAGATAAATATAAAGGAGCAAATTTCATGGCTTTCCCGAAGCGCTTTTCATTAAACTTCGCTAAATCCATGCCATTCGCTCCCCTATATTCTATCTCAATGCAATATTTCTATCCAAATGCAATCAGTTTCAGGCTATTTTACCGGATAAAGCGTAAATTCAAAACTCTGCTTTTTCACCGGTACCAGATATTGCGGCAATACACCCGGTCCGCAGGTAGCCGTACCTACTCCTGCCTGTTCGGCATCCAGATGTATAGTTATCATTCCGTCACGCTCCAGTTCATTAATGTGGTGCGCCTTCTCTAATAATACATCCGAGAAAGGAATGATACTAAACTGGAAAGGACGATTCGATTCCATAAAGACACCTTCGCCTGCCTGATCCGTCAGTTTCGCCCAGCGTACATCTGTCCGGTTAGCTGTAGATTGTGGGGTAGCGTAATAGTGGAACATCCGTTCTACCGTCGTATCATACAGTCCTATCCTACCGGACTGGTTGCGGTCTATATACGTTTCATGATCGCCACGTCCCAGATAAGATACTTGATTATAAGCATCTGCCATGCGGAAGGTCAGCCCCAGACAAGCCATCGACTTCACAATCGCCGTATCCGGCTGGAAGGTGGTGCGAACCTTCAATGCCCCGTTCTTGTCGAGTGCATAAACAAAATCCGCCATTCCTACTTTCTGTCCTTTCCCATTAAGAATCTCAGCACGGACCGTTGCCGATGTCTTTTCTTCTTTTAGTGATACCACTTTCTGTGTCAGGTTATTCAAACCGGCCTTGCGCCACAGACGGGCTCCGTTCCTATCCCGGTTATCATTATCCGTAGCCGGACGGAACAGGCTCAAAGTGATTGGTGCAGCCAGCAATTCCTTTCCATCCAAAGTCAGGGAAGAAAGTGCCCCGGTATTCTTGTCCACAACAAAAGCTGTTTCTCCCGCCTTCTGCGGACGATAAGCCGTCGTATTCTTATTACCGGCAAGTACAAACTGGTCGTATGCCACTTCCCAGTCGGTATCCACTAGCGGAGTGGCCTCTTTACGGCTCCAGCTTAGGTTCAGATAGGCTTCCCGAACGGTATTCGGAAGTTTGACGGCACCCAAAGTGACATCTACCGTAGCGTGCGGCTCGCAGTCTACTTCCTTCGTGCCTTCGGCAAGTACGGTTCCATCCTCCCCTTTCACATTCCAACGCAGGATATATTCATTCAGATTAGAAAAGTCATACCAGTTCTTTATGCAGACTTTCAGATTCTTCCGGTCTGACAAAGTCGCTTTGATGTTCTGATATATTTTCTTCACTTCGAGTAGATGCGGATGCGGTTCACGAACAGCATTCACCAGACCGTTGCCACAGAAATTACCGAAGCTGGGGATTCCTTCCGGTCCGTAATCGCCTCCATAAGTCCAGTACCATTTTCCGTCTTTGTCTATTTCACGGAAGTTCTGATCCACCCAGTCCCAAATGCAGCCCCCTTGTGCCATCGGCTCATTTTCAAAGACTTCCCAGTATTCTTTCATTCCACCGCAACTGTTACCCATAGCGTGCAGATATTCGCAAAGAATGAAAGGACGGTAAATATCCTTCTTACCCACGTATGCCTTAATTTCGTCCACACTGCGGTACATACGGCAATAGATGTCCGTGTTGTAATTCAGTTCAGCACGTTCATATTGCACGGGACGGCCTTTCTCTACCGATTTCAGCCAGTCGTAAGTACGTTCGAAGTTGATACCGTTGCCGGCTTCATTGCCCAGTGACCAGATCACGATAGCCGGATGATTCTTGGAACGTTCGTACATACGGTGTGTACGGTCCATGTGAGCGGTCAGCCAAGTACTGTCTTTGGCAAGGGAGGCAGGCCCGTATCCCATGCCATGCGATTCGATATTCGCCTCATCAATCATATACAGCCCGTAGCGGTCGCAAAGCTGATACCAGTACGGATGAGTCGGATAATGTGAGTTACGCACCATGTTGATATTATGCTGTTTCATCAGGCGGATATCCTGTTCCATCAGTTCTTTGCTTACGGTACGTCCCAGTTGCGAATGTTCGTGACGGTTCGTCCCTTTCACCAGCACCGGAACACCGTTAATACAGAAACGTCCGTCCTTGATTTCCGAAGTACGGAAACCGACTTCACAACCGGTCAGTTCGGTTACTTTTCCTTGCGCATCTTTTAATTCGAGTACCAAGGTATAAAGGTTAGGATGCTCCGCATTCCATGCTTTTACTTCTGCAATCTTCTTCTCATCGAAAGCGATAAAGTTACTCAGTCCACGGGACTTGATGTTAATGGCATCCTGCAATACTGCCTTTCCGGAAGCATCCTTCAGTGTATAAGCGATGGAGCTGGCAGTAGCAGAAGGACCTTCCACCGTCACTTCCAGATTGAAGATACCTTCTTTGTATTTCTCTTTATCAAGGGAAGCACTTACTTTATAGTCAGCAATATACTGTTTGGGAGTGCTATACAGATAAACATCCCGTTCGATGCCACTCAGACGCCACATATCCTGACATTCCAGATAAGCACCCGAACTCCAGCGATATACTTCCAGAGCTACCACATTCTCTCCTTCACTCAGTACATCGGTAATGTCCCATTCGGCAGCCGTCTTCGATCCCTGATTATAGCCAAGCAACTTTCCGTTCACCCATACATAATAGAAAGAGATCACTCCTTCGCAGCAGAGCACTACCCGACGTCCTTTCCAGTCGGCAGGCACCTTAAACGTGCGACGATAGGAACCTACTTCATTCTCAGCAGATGGAACCAATGGCGGATTCTTCTTGAAGTTGAACATCTTGTCGTCAAACTCATAAGTTTCGTTGACATAGATAGCTGTTCCGTAGCCTTGCCGTTCCCAGTTGCCGGGAACATTAATATCCGCCCACCCTCCGGTATAATAAGAGGGCTGGTAAAAGTCCTTCGGACAGTTGTCTGGGTTCTTCACCCAGTTAAATTTCCACTTCCCGTTCAGACTCATATAATAAGGAGACTGTTCATATCCTCCCGGCTTTTCAATATCGGAAGCGTCGGCGTAAGGCCATACATAGGAATGAGGAGCGAGTTTATTCAGTCCTACCGCATACTGGCTCTGCCACTCCGGCAAAGGCTGTTTCTGAGCCGAAGCGAAGGTAGCAGTCAGTGCTGCCATCAAGATTAAAAACGTTCGTTTCTTTAATTTCATCATTATTATATTGTTTTTTGGTGACTGGTTATTCAATGATCAGTTCATCGAAACATACTCTTGATTCTTGTCCGGGACGTACATGATTTGCCGGACATTCTCCCGCTCCTTCCGTTGTCACCCGCACATAACGGGCAACGGTTCCTCTCATATCTATCGACAGGTCTTCGATGAAAGTTCCTTCACGGAATATCTCCTCGGGAGTATATTCCAATTCGTTGATATCCCGATAAGTCGCATTATCGTCCGACACGGCTACCCGGATTGATTTCGGTTTGTGCACTCCCATTCCATAGTTAGTGATACAACCGATTGTCAGCGTATTCATTTTCTCCTTTTGCAACAGATCGACGGTGAAGGAAATACGGTCGCTACTTCCCCAACTGCACCATTCAAAGTCCGTTTGCTTCAGACTTCCTCTGACTCCGTTGTTCAGGACGGCTTCATTCACTTTATTACCCAGCAACGGTTTTGCCGTAGCCTTGTTCCAGTGTACCGGAAGCGTCAGTGTTTTCCCCATCTGCTGTCCATCGGCAAACGTTGCGGCATTGACTGTTTGAGCTTCTTTTACCAACAATGGTTGTTCATAGAGCGGTGAAGCGGCGGTCGGCTCGCTTCCATCCATTGTATAACGGATTTCCACATCCGGACGGACACATTCCAGTTTTACTTTCAGTGCTCCGTCTTCCGGTCTCACGGTATGCTGTATGTTGTACATCGAACGGGCATACACTATCCCTTTGGCTGCGAGATGTTCATTAAACGAATCCATTCCTTTCAGGAACGAAGTCCAGTCTTTCTTTTCCGGTTGTGTCCATGCCACTTCCGCCAATGCCGCCAGGCGTGGGAATACCAGATAATCCACATCCTCCGGCTTATTACAGAACTCTGTCCACATACAAGCCTGTACGCCCATCAGCAAATCCGCATATTCCGGTTTCCAGTCTTTCTGAACCGGCTCATAGTCATACACATCTTTCAGCGTATTATTGCCGAAATACGTCAGCGGCTCAAACCACTGCGGTCCTTGATAACGAATCAGGTACATGATGCGTGCGGGAGTCATGATGAAGCGATGTCCCTTCTCGGCAGCCTTCAGTGCAGCCTGTCCGTATCCCTGCCAACCCAGAATAATGGCATCGTCCGGCAAAAAGCTACTGTTCGTCAGCTCATCCCAGCCTATCACCTCGCGCCCTTTGCTACGTACATATTCGCTCATCCGATTCATGAAATAACCTTGCAAATCCTCTTCATTGGCAATCTTCTCCTTTTTCATCCGTGCCTGACACAGCGGGCATTTCTCCCAATAAGTTTTACGGGCTTCATCGCCACCGATATGGATATATCGGGAAGGGAACAATTCCAGAATCTCATCCATCACATCCTGAAGAAAGGCATAGACACTGTCATTTCCGGCACAATAGATGATCTCGGAATTTCGTCCTCCCAAACCGGGGAGCACTCCGATATATTCCTTCACTACCGGACAAGCTAAATGAGGATAAGCTGCCAATGCCGAATTACTGTGTGCCGGCATATCGATTTCCGGTACCACTTCAATCTGACGTTCAGCCGCATAAGCCACCATTTCCTTTATTTCTTCCTGTGTGTAGAAACCTCCTACCGGAGTGGGTTCTCCGGGTTCCGGATTCCGCCGGGCAGGAAAAGGCAGGTCCGTACGATCCACTCTCCATGCACCTACTTCCGTTAAACGGGGATATTTCTTGATTTCCACACGCCAGCCGTTATCATCTGTCAGATGAAAGTGAAGCGTGTTTATTTTGAGCATTGCCATACAATCGATAATGCGCAATACATTCTCTTTGGGAATAAAGAAGCGTGACGCATCCAGCAATAACGCACGGTAACCAAAACGCGGTTCGTCCTGAATACTCACTGCCGGAATACTCCATTTTACTTTTTTATCCGACACTTCCTCTTTTTCGATGGATGCCGGAAGCAACTGGCGAATGGTCTGCAAAGCATAAAAGAATCCTTTTGCATCCGATGCTTCGATAATAATTTCTTTCGGAGACACTTGCAGCGTATATGCCTCACTTTTCAAGGTTGCATCCGTCTGGAAACGAACATTTCCCTTTTCCGCATCGCCTACCGTCAACTTCGGAGTAAAGCCTGCCGCACGGGTAAACAAAGCTATAAAGCTGCGTGCCACTTCCGCCTGCTCCTCGTTCTCTACGGCAAATACCGTTTTACCGGAGAAAAGGTAGTTCCCGCTGCCCGGCACTATTTGCGCCGGGCGTGGAACCAAGGGTATGTCATGTGTCAAGTTAGTATCGCTACATCCGGCTACTATCGAAAATAGAAAGCCTATCAGTAATATTAAAATCGTTCTTGTCATTGTATTATTCGGGGGTTATTCCTTGTCCCTTTCCGGAGAAAAGCGGACGGGATCATTATATTGTTCCTGTAGTTTCAGCAATTCGTCTTTCAGTTCCTTTACTACCGGTTCATACTCAGCCTCACCGTAGAGGTTATGCATTTCCGACGGGTCTGCCTGCATATCATACAGTTCCCACCAGTTGATATCATTATAGAAATGAATCAGTTTATAGCGTTCCGTACGTACGCCATAGTGACGTTTCACCATGTGTTCGGCAGGATATTCATAGAAGTGGTAATACAGAGACTTTCTCCAGTCCTTCGGATGCTCACCTTTCAACAGAGGCAGCAGTGATACTCCGTGGATATCTGCGGGAATTTCCGCTCCTGCCAGTTCAAGGAAAGTAGGTGCATAGTCGATGTTCTGTACCATTTCGGTGATATCTCCCCTGCGGTCGAAACCTTTCGGCAGACGCATGATAAGTGGTGTGCGCATAGATTCTTCATACATGAAACGCTTGTCGAACCAGCCGTGTTCGCCCATGTAGAATCCTTGGTCGGAGGTGTAGACGATCAACGTGTTATCCAGCAAATCGTTCTTCTCCAGATAATCGAGCACGATACCGATGTTCCGATCCACGGAATGGATCACCCGAAGGTAATCGTGCATATAACGCTGGTATTTCCACTCAGCCAGCTCCTTACCCGTGCGTTTCTTCGCCTTGAAGTCTTGGATGATCGGATCGTAATAGGCGTCCCAAGCGGCTTTCTGGTCCGGATTCATGCGGTTATAAAGCTCACGGCCGTACTTCTCCAGATCGGCGTTGGAGGAATGGATCTCGTTCTCCTTATCGGCCATTTTCAAGTCGTATACGATATCCATATCCTTGATGATGCTCATCTCCTGCTCCGAGGCGGCGATGCGGCCGGCGTAATCGTCGTAGAAGTTCTCGGGCAGCGGGAAGGTCACATCATCGTAAAGACGCAGGTCGCAGGTATCGGGCATCCAAGTACGGTGCGGGGCCTTATGGTGCAGCAGGAGGCAGAAAGGCTTGCTCTTGTCTCGTTTATTGTCCAGCCAATCAAGAGCCAGATCGGTCGTGATGTTCGTGGCGTACCCTTCGATCTGACGCTTCTCGCCGTTATCGATGAAGATGGGGTTATAGTAATCGCCTTGGCCTACGAGGATGTTCCAGTAATCGAAACCGGTGGGATCGGAGGTGAGGTGCCATTTGCCGATCATGGCGGTTTGGTAGCCAGCTTTACGCAATAGCTTCGGGAAG
>ERZ791620.559-NODE-559-length-19231-cov-2.738058_pt1 | contig 19231 bp, 10 predicted proteins | sample MGYA00509962_ERZ791620 | MGnify/ENA primary metagenome ERZ791620 (study PRJEB30046, sample SAMN00715162) | human gut metagenome | study: EMG produced TPA metagenomics assembly of the A metagenome-wide association study of gut microbiota in type 2...
CATAAGAGATTGTTTCAAATTCATAGCATTCGCATTTAATGTTTTTAGTGTGAGGTAAAGATAGGGCGTCATGAGGTCATCCGGTATACGGATATATGACATTATTGTATATAAAGCCCGAATGTCGCAAAAAAAACACATAAATGTCACAAATACATAAAGGATAATCTACACAACGCAGTACTTTTACGCCGAAACATAAAACAATTATTTACCATGAAAAAACACTTGTTATTACTTTGTGCATTTTGTGTATCTTTATATGGTCATAGCCAAAAGATATATAAGTTGTCATCCCCGGATAAGAATATTGGTATATCCATAAGTCTTTCGGATAAAATCGACTACGACATTACCTACCAGAATGAAACATTACTGGAAAAAGGTAGCCTGCAAATGGAAATAGGCAACCTGCAATTGGGAGCTAACCCCAAACTGTTAAAAGCAATCTCTAAAAGCACTCAGGAAGAATTAACCCCTATTGTACCACTTAAGTACTCAACCGTCTCCAATAATTACAAGCAGCTTGTATTGAAGTTCAAGGGAGATTATTCTGTGGAATTCCGTGCTTTCAATGACGGACTTGCCTATCGTTTCATCACCAACAAAAAAGGAATTGTTGAGGTAAAGAATGAGACATTCCAAGTGCATTTCCCGGAGAATTACTTACTCCATACCCAACAGCCGGGCAGCTTCAAAACAGCTTATGAAGAATCATATCAACATATACAAAGCAAAGATTGGAAAGAAACCGACAAGATGGCTTTATTGCCCATCCTGATCGATACACAAAAAGGCTATAAGATCCTGATCAGTGAATCGAATCTGACGGACTATCCTGCCCTATTCCTCAAAAGCAATAATAACAATGGAATGTATTCCGTATTTCCGAAGGTACCGGTTGAATTTGGAGAAGACGGAGACCGTAGCCTGAAAATTCTCAAAGAAGCGGATTATATAGCCAAAACAGCCGGTAAACGTAGTTTCCCCTGGAGATTCATGGTGATTACCAAAGAAGACAAACAACTGTTGGAGAACGAAATGGTTTACAACTTGTCTACTCCTTGTGTACTCGAAGATTACAGCTGGATCAAGCCCGGACAGGTAAGTTGGGAATGGTGGCACGATGCCCGCCTGTATGGAGTAGATTTCCGTTCGGGGTATAACATGGACTCTTACAAATATTACATTGACTTCGCCTCTAAATTCGGCATACCTTATATCATTATGGATGAAGGATGGGCCAAGAGTACACGCGATCCTTACACTCCTAATCCGGACGTAGACCTTCATGAGCTGATTCGTTATGGAAAAGAAAAGAATGTGGGTATTGTCCTTTGGCTGACTTGGTTAACAGTAGAAAAGAATTTTGACCTTTTCAAAACATTCAATGAATGGGGAATAAAGGGAGTAAAAATAGACTTCATGGACCGCAGCGATCAATGGATGGTTAACTACTACGAACGAGTAGCCCAAGAAGCAGCCAGACATCATTTATTTGTTGACTTCCATGGATCATTCAAGCCGGCCGGACTGGAATACAAGTATCCCAATGTATTATCCTATGAAGGGGTCAGAGGTATGGAACAAATGGGAGGCTGTAAGCCGGAGAATAGCATCTACTTGCCTTTCATGAGAAATGCGGTAGGCCCTATGGATTACACTCCTGGAGCTATGATCAGTATGCAACCGAATATCTATCGTTCCGAACGTCCTAACTCTGCAAGTATCGGTACCCGTGCATACCAAATGTCTTTATTTGTCATATTCGAAAGCGGTTTACAAATGTTGGCAGACAATCCGACCTTATATTACCGCAATGAAGATTGCACTCGTTTCATTACCCAAGTACCTGTAACATGGGATGAAACAGTTGTTCTGGAAGCCAAAGTAGGTGAATATGTAATCGTTGCGAAGCGTAAAGGAGAGAAATGGTTTATTGGTGGGATGACTAATGATAAGGAAAATGAAAGAGAATTTGAAATAAATCTCGACTTCCTGAAAGATGGCAGGACCTACCGTGTAACCTCGTTTGAGGATGGAATAAATGCAGGATATCAGGCAATGGATTACCGTATGAAATCGGCAACAATGAATAAGAATAAAAAGCTTTCTATCAGAATGGCTAGAAATGGTGGATTTGCAGCTGTTCTCGAATAAGCCTATACTGTAGAAATCAAGATATCTCCCATAAAAAAGAGACTGCCTCCAATCAAAAAATGAGGCAGTCTCTCTTTTTCATAACACTCTTTATCGCTTTTCCTATTCAGCCAAGAGAACCTCTAACTCTGCCACAGCAGCCATCTTAGCCTCTTTAATGACAGCAGACAGAGCCTGAAGTTTTACATAACGTGCTTTACATGGATTAAATTCAACTGTCTGTACTTCCTTTGAATCGGCAAATGTACCAGAAGCCACAGCTTTTCCCCACTCCTTGCCATCATGGCTGATATACACTTCATATTTACCGATTCTACCTTCCGAAGAATCCTGACGAGGTGTATATTTAAGACCTTTTACTGTAGTTTCTTTAGCTAATGCAATCTGTATCTCATGAGGATAAGGAGCCAGATAGAACTGGTTATGTACCGTATGCCAGAATGTATTAATATCACCATCCGCAGCCAATTTCATACTTCCATCAGCATCACTATCCACATATACAACCTTCTGTCTCTCTTCAGATGCACCCGATAAATTACGGACTGCATTGACATTTAATTCTGCTGCCGAAGCCCAATCCCGACCATAAATTTCAGATAAAGCAATCAATTTAAAGTAACGTGCCACAATTGGTTTCTCCAATGTTACAAACTGTGCAGAAGATGAATTTTCAAAATGACCTTTAGTCTTGTTGTCCCAGTTCTTTCCATCTTTACTGAAATAGAGCTCATAATCCTTGATACGTCCGTTCTCAGAGTTACGAGGTTGATAAATAAACTTATCAATCTCAAGTGATGAAGACATATCCACTACTATTTCGTGGGGATGTTTAGCCACAGGATCATTCCACCGACTATGCCAGATAGTATTCAGATCACCATCGATTGCGTTACGGGCCTCTTCACCCCCATTCTCACTACTAACTGATACAATTTTCCACAGTGAACGATCCACATATATCGGAAATTCAGCTGAAGTTCCCGCACTTTTTCCTAATTGTTCTGAAACGGCATATGCTTCCACATGACCACCAGAAATAAATTCGAAAGGTTCAGTATATATCTTCTCTTCTCCGCCATTCAGACTATAATGAACAGTAGCTCCGGGAGTATTAGTCTTTAAATTCAAATAACCATTGTTATCTCTTTCTATCAATACAGGCATACATACGGGCATCTGTACGCGCGCCTTCCTTATAAGTTCTTCTGTCGAATAACTTCTCTCCAAAGGTAGTATGATAAAACTGAAAACAGTAGGCTGAGAACGAAGTTCATACTTTTGCATCGGGCCAGGACCACAACTGGCATTACCAAGCGGACGCTGATTAGCATCCAGACAAAGAACAGTTTCTTTACGCATCGGTACTTCATACTTATGAAGCAACCTACGATGATTGGCAGAGTCAACCATATCCTGCGCTGTTGCATGCAAAGCAGAAGCAGACATCTTATCACCTGCAATAAAGACAAAGCCTATTCCATCAGGATTGGTTATTGAAATCCAACGCAGATCCTCGCGATTACCCATTTCCTGTGCTCTGACATAGTTCACCCATTGATCAGATACTAACTCATCATACACGCCTACGTAAGTGGCATCTTTTCGGTCAACATAGTTTTCCAACGGTCCGCGACCATACCAACGCATGCGTTCAAAGCCTTCCGGAAGTTCCATACGATAACCAATACGGGGAATAATTACACCTTTTGTTGAAGGAATAATAGTGCTATTAACCAAAATAGAACCATCGGCATCCACCGTATATTCTATATTAGTTCGATAATCAAAACCCGTTTTTCCCCGATATAGATTCTCTATCTGCAAAGTTACCTTATTATCTTCTTTCCTCACATTCCAATGTCCAGGTTCAAGAGTCATCTGATACAAGCCTTTCTGATACCAGTCACCATCCACTTGCTTATCATTATCAGTAGGAGCACGGAAAGCATTCAATTCCAACCCTTTGCTAATCATGGACACTTCATTTAATGTATAAGAAGAGATCGTTCCCTGCTGCTTTGAGAAAGACGCTTCAAACTGCGAGCTTTTTACCAGATATGCATCATCAGTCTCTATCAGATCAATACTACCTTCTCCTGCTTTAAATACAGGCTTCGCACTATCAGAAAGTTTGAATTGCTCTGATGCTACCTCATATCCGGCCTTTTCCCATTCAGTATCTTGCTTTTGACAGAAGCGGAACTTTATAAAGTATTCGGCTCCCGGGATTTTATTGATCTGATTATCAGCTATAGTAATGACCTTACTGTCCTGTGCGTTCAAGGACAATTCTTCCAGATTAGCCGAGAATACAACTTTTCCATCCTCTTCAATCTCATACCTTCCATATAAGTCATCCAACCCTGCATGAAATCTCTTATTAGTCAGTTTATACGTCCCATTTCCCATAGCCTCAACCCATACAGGCTGATGTATTTTTTTCACCTCGTATGCCTTGGCAGAGTATGTACGATCGGAAAAGATTACGCCATTCGTGCAAAAATTACCGTCATTCGGTGTATCTCCAAAATCTCCTCCGAAGGCCATATAATAACCGGAACCATCCGGAGCAGGCATCTTAATACTTTGATCTACCCAATCCCAGATAAAGCCACCGACAAGTGCAGGATAACGCTCATAAGTTTCCCAGTATTCCTTGAAATTCCCGATTGAATTACCCATCGCATGAGCATATTCACAAACCACATGAGGTTTGACCGTTTCTCCATTCTGGAATTTCTGTAAACGCTCCTTCCCTACGCTTTCCAGCCATTGCACATCGGGGTACATAGAACTGGTTACATCGCAATAAGAGCTATTACCTTCATAGTGAGTAGGACGGGTATCATCGAGCTTCTTAACAGCCTCTGCAGCAGATTTAAAGTTAATGCCATTACCGGATTCGTTGCCCAACGACCACATGACTATAGAAGCATGATTTTTATAGCGTCGCACCATATTCTCACTGCGTTCCGTAAATGCTTTCACCCATGAAGGTTCAGAGGACAATGCCATAAGACCATGGCATTCTACATTGGCTTCGGAAAGAACATATATACCATATCTGTCACATAAATCATAGAAATAAGGATTATTAGGATAATGAGAAGTACGTACAGCATTAATATTCAATGACTTCATCAACTGCACATCTTTTTCCATTTCTTCTTTAGATACCGTACGACCATTCTCCGAACTATGGTCGTGTCTGTCAACTCCCTTAAATAAGGTTGATTTTCCATTAATCAACAGCCGACCATCTTGCGCCAGTTCAATCTTACGAAAACCGACCTTGACACTACGAATATCTACAGTTTTCCCTTTTTGCTTTAAAAGAATAGTGAGATTATAAAGGTTGGGCGTTTCTGCCGTCCATTTCAAAGGATTCACAACCTCAAACTGAAGTTTATTCGTTCCCGTTACAGCACGCGCATTTTGGGTAGCAATCTCTTTACCATTCTGATCCGTCACCTTCACTTGAATCTCGTTATTACTTTTTTTACCTGTAATATCTATATCCAGAGAGACGGATGCATTTTTATACTCCTTGTCTAAATCCGTACGGAAGAAGAAGTCTCTGATTTGCGTTTTAGGAGCCGACCACAGAAATACATCTCTGAATATACCGCTGAAACGCCAGAAATCCTGACACTCCAGAAAGCTACCATCTGTAAAGCGATACACCTCGACAGCAAGAACATTCTTTCCAGCTTTCAGATAAGGAGTCAGATTAAATTCGGCAGGCAGGTAGCTGTCCTCCGAATAGCCGACCTTTTTACCATTCACCCAAATATAAAAACCGGCTTCTACCCCATTAAAACGAATAAAGACATCACGTCCTTTCCATGAATCAGGCAATATAAACTCCCTGCGATAACTACCGACAGGATTAGGCATCGTCGCAAAAGTATAGTTAGACGGACGAGGTTGAATTACATTAGGCCACTGAATCTTTTTCCAATCCCACTCACAAAAAGGATAAATCACATTGCAATATAAGGGCTTATCCCAGTTTTTATTATGTCTTACGGCCTCTATCTGCCAAGTTGCAGGGACTTTAATATTATCCCATTGGCTTACATCATATTCCGGTTTACAGAAATCCTGCGGTCGGTCTTTCGGGTCAGCTACCCAGTGAAATTTCCATATTCCATTCAGCGTTTTGTAATAAGGTGACTCTTCAATAGTCAGATTCATTGCTTGTTGTTCATCGGTAAAAGGAATAGCAATCTGAACTGCTTCTTCCTTATTGACTCCCGAGACATACTCATTGCTCCACTCCGGCTTATCCGTGGTTTGTGCTGTTACAGATAAAGACATAAACAAAAGTGCAATCCATGCACTTCGCATGATTCGTAGTTTCATAATAATTGATTGAGTTATTTAGTTTAAATGTTCTTCTATAATATTTTCCTAAAATTTATTCGATTACAAATGTAGCGGCTTTTACCTATTTCATACCATAAATTTGTGACATTATTATACACATTTATCAAATATAACCGAATAATCTTCACTATGATCAGATTATTTCCTAATTTGAACAATCGTTTACACCTTTTCTTCTTTTAAATCTCTATTTTTACAATCAGCTAAGGCACTTAAATTATACAATAACAAAAATTACAAAACATGAGAAAAGCACATCTGATGCTAGTTGGTTTACTACTCTCTTTTGCAGCAAACGCAACCAATGATATTCCCCGGCCGGAATATCCCCGCCCACAATTTGAAAGAACTACCTGGGTTAATTTAAATGGTACGTGGACATATGAATTCGATCTTGATGATTCCGGGAAAAAGCGTAACTTACCTACGGCAAAGGAGCTTAGCAAAACAATTACGGTTCCTTTCTGCCCGGAAAGCAAACTATCCGGAGTTAATCACACGGACTTTATAAAAAAAATGTGGTATCAACGTTCTCTGCCGATACCCGCTGACTGGAGCAACAAGAAGATTTTACTCCATTTCGGTGCTGTCGACTATTTAGCAGAGATTTATATCGACGGACGCCTCGTCGGTTTTCATAACGGCGGAAGCTCTCCTTTTGTAATAGATATCAGTCGCATAGCCAAACCCGGGAATAGTCACAATCTGGTAGTATCCGTGTCCGATGATGCAAAATCAGGTCGTCAGGCATGCGGCAAACAGTCTCCGGAGAAGAACTCCTTTGCCTGTTTTTATACCCGTGTCACAGGCATCTGGCAAACGGTGTGGATGGAAGCGCTCTCTCCCTGTGGACTGAAATCGGCAAATACCTATCCGGATATCGACAATAATCAATTGATCATTACTCCGGAATTCTATCAGATATCCAATGACCAGACACTGGAAGTTACGATCTATGACAGCCAGAAAAAAGTCGCTCAAATGACATCAAAATGTGCCAATGGCAGTAACCTGATCTTACCGATAAAGAATATCAAGCTCTGGAGCCCCGAAACTCCACACCTTTACGATATCAGTTACTGCGTCAAAGATGCCAAAGGGCAGACCATCGATGAAGTAAAATCATATGTAGGTATGCGCAAAGTACATACAGCCAATGGCAAATTTTACTTGAATAACGAGCCTTATTTCCAGCGCCTGGTTATGAATCAGGGGTATTATCCTGATGGAATCTGGACTGCACCTACCGATGAAGCCCTTAAAAATGATATTTTACTAAGTAAGAAAGCCGGCTTCAACGGGGCACGGCTTCATCAAAAGTTTTTCGAAGAACGATTCCATTACTGGGCAGATAAGCTGGGATTTATCACTTGGGGAGAGTCTCCTAACTGGGGAATGAATCCCGATGACGAGGCCGCATCAAGAAATCTTCTCAGTGAATGGATAGAGATACTCGAACGAGACCGTAATCACCCTTCTATCATCACATGGGCACCTCTTACCGTACCATTGAGCAATGTTTCGTCCGGTACATTTGCACGCTTGGTATTTGACCTGCAAAAACTGACAAAAGCAATCGATCCCAGTCGTCCGTTCAACGACCTTACCGGCAGTGGATTCCATTTCCTGACAGATATCTGGAGCATCAGTACTTACGAACCGGATGCAACACGTTTCGCACTAAGCTTAAAGCCGGACAAGAACCAGGCAGCTTATGCCAACCAACCTTTTATCATCGGTGAATTCGGCGGTATTGTATGGGAAACATCCAGAACCAAGGAAGACACATGGGGACATGGAGGAACATTTACCAACGAAGATGCCCTCTTCGAACGCATCGAAAAACTCATCAATGCGATTCAATCCTCCGGAATCATCAGCGGATTCTGCTATACACAGTTTTCAGATATCGAACAAGAGAAAAACGGTATCTACACTTACGACCGACAGCCTAAATTTGATATGGAACGGATTAGATCTATCTTTGAAAAGATTCCAAGCAGACCGATAAAGAAATAAGTTCAGCTTGCTAATAGTATAATTCAGCCCGTCAATATATTCAAATCGAATTATATCGACGGGCTGAATATCCCTTTAATCAGGGTGAAACCTTACCGTTTACTCTCAATATATTCAATCGCTTTTCTAATCCACATATCTTCTCCTGCAGCTATATCTTCTACAGTCTGTTCCACCGGAATATCAATAGTCACTCCATCCCGTTGATTCAATTTCCATTCAGGATAGAATGCTCCCGCCATTGTATAGGTGAATTTAATTCCCCGAGGCAAATATAAATATCCGACATGACCGTTCGCACCGGCAGTTTGCGTACCGATAACCGCACTTTTTGGTGCCACTCTATAAGCGACAGACATTAGCTCTCCAAAACTCTGAGTCATCTCATTTACAAGAATAGCAATCTTACCTTTGAAATAATCAGGATTTTCTTTAAAACCAATTTTTCCAATTATATCAAGACCAAAGTTACCCGGAAATTTCTTCGAATTAATGGAATACCACATAAATGTAGTCGGTTGAGGATAAAGATATTTTCCAAGTACTTCCATAATGTCCCATCTCGGATACTTACGCATATCCAATATCATTCCTTTGGCATTCAAATTTGTTTTCATCATCTGATCCAGTTCCAGAAGCCCTATTATACCTGCATCTACATAAAGAATCTTTCTGGCATCCAGTCCGTAATCTGACGGACTCTTTCGGCCTTTAAAAGATGCTCTTTCAAAAGACTGCATGGGTATCGTATATTCATGAGACTGCCCTTGATTCTCCACCGTGACTTTCATTTCATTCTCCGATGTAACAAATAGTCTGAATGAGACATTCCTCAGTAAACCATGCTCATTTGAAGAAGGCAATATAGAACGGTAATTGTCGATTATTTCCGAAATCGGTTTATCATTTACAGCCAGTATGACCGATCCCCGCTCAATCTGTTTTAATGCAGTTGATTCTACTACAAGCTTTCCGTCCGTTGTCTGAGTCAGTCCCAATGGAAGACCATACAATCGGGGAGCATGATTCGGAAATTCAAGCCCTCCATGTGAATCATTGATTTCAGCAGCCAGTTTTCGTATAGAATGGTCCAAATCTTTTTCCGAAGAGGCATTAAGAAATTCAGGCAGATATTGCGCCAGCAGAGTACTCCATCTATGGTCTGTAAGGTTGGCGTAAGGATATCCATGTTCGATGGCATTCCACAATCTATAAACCGTAAGAATACGATATCCCTGATCTTCCCAGTCGATTGAAGGATAAGGTTTGTCTCTGGCAAATTCCACCTCCTCCTTTCCGGTTAATATCGGAAGATAGTAGTTCAATACACTATTACGTTTGGCATTCTTGATTCTCACTAGTTTTTCAGACAGTTTCTTATCGAAGACATTCGGATCTTCCAGCCAGCCAAGCTGTGCAAAACGATGATATTGGGCCGAATCTCCGATTACATACTCCTCGGTTTCCGTGATTTTACCGTACTTATCTATCCATTCATTTAATAGTGAGTTCCTTTCCTTTTTGCTCTTCGCAGCTGCTATCCCGGGCATCACTCTGAACAATTCAAAATCCCAGTTATACTTTCCAACCACAACCTGCGGATGAAAATATTTAAGGAATCCCCAAACCTTGCCCAAAACCACCAAATTTTCCAATGTTTGCCCGTCAACGTCTCCAAGCGATATTCCTGAATTTCCTGCGAACTCCAGATCCTTGTCTACTTCAACATCCGGATTCTTAATTAAATCAAGTGACTGTCCATCTATCAGCACCTGGCAGTCGTTCACCCAAAGCCTGGCCTCCCCGTCACAGAGTATTCGAAAGAAAAATTTCTTGGAACGTGTAAACGGCATTTCCACATAAAAGTCTTTCCAGTCCTGACTGCCGTTACATTCAAAATCAATAGCCTTCTCGTCTATTCTTTGAAGGTGAGTGTCCAGTTTAATTGCGAAACTCACTTTGGCATTATTTGCCTGCTGATATTTGTATTTGCCTTTAAACACAATCGTCTTACCTGTAATATCGCGGTTATTCATGCTGAAATAAGCTTCTGTTTTCTTTCCCCGTACAGACGGAATCAACAATGACGACTGATTATTAAAGAGCACTTCTTCATCTACCCGAATATCTTGATTTTCACTATACCAAGCCATCTTAGGCATTTCCCGCATTGGATCAAAGGAAATAATACGCGTACCGGTAAAAGTAAGAAGTCCCTTTTTACTTTGATCAGACTGCGCATATAAGTTAAAAGCAACCAACGCGAACACTAATAAGCCAACTAATCTGTTTTTCATATGTATCATAGTTTTGTTGTCAATTCAAATATTTACAGGTTTGTACTCTGGACACACCAAAGGTCAGAAAAAAGAAACACTACCAAAGAAAATATCTGTTCATAATTTAGCAATATCTGTTTATTTCAACCCTAAACACATGTTTTAGCGAAAAATTCGATATACTCAACAAGAAAACAGAGACAGCTTCATACGTTTCGGACGTAATCTCTATTTTATAATTCAAACATAATATCATCTTATCTATTATGAGTATCTTTGCACTCCGAATATATACTTAACTATGAATAAAGTCAACGGTTTCCTGTACGGTCTGCTTTCGTCGGCCTCTTTTGGGCTTATCCCCCTATTCACCATTCCTGCCATGCAGGCGGGCATGCAATTCGAATCGATACTCTTCTATCGCTTCCTGTTTGCGTGTATGGCATTAGGCGGGATTCTGCTGATCAACGGGCAATCCTTTCGAATCAGCAGACGGGACATTCCTTCCCTGCTCCTGCTTGCGATACTTTATCTGATGTCTGCCGTCTTCCTGTTCTGGGGATATAAGTTTATGGCAAGCGGTGTAGCCACCACCATTCACTTCATGTATCCGGTACTGACTACCCTGGTCATGATGCTATTCTTCAAAGAAAAAAAGTCCGGTTGGCGGATAGCCGCCATCGCCTCTGCCGTGATAGGTGTCTACTTCTTATCCGGTGGAAATACAGAGACAGGAAGTTTCTCATTTTTCGGCCTTTTCATCGTTCTTTTATCAGCATTGGGATATGCACTGTACCTTGTCACGATGAGCCAGTTAAAAATCGGCCGGATGAAAGGATTACTGCTCACTTTCTATGTCTTTCTTTTCGGAGGAATCTTTCTCTTTATCGGAACTACTAGTATCAGCCATCTTCAGCCTATCAGTGAATGGCATACTGCCGGAAATCTAATCTTGCTGGCATTAATCCCGACCGTCGTTTCCAATCTTGCACTGGTCAGAGCAGTAAAAAGCATCGGCTCCACACTCACCTCTGTATTGGGAGCTATGGAGCCGGTAACTGCCGTATGTGTAGGCATCTTCCTCTTTGGAGAAGCATTCACCACAAGTATTGGCGTAGGCATTGCACTGATTATCGTTGCTGTAATGGTAATTATACTGAAACGATAAGAGCAGCCTTCTTATAAGATTGTTTTGTTTTCCGTTTCAGCGGGTTAATTTCAGTTCCTCGATAAGGTTAGCAGCCTTTCCATACTTTTCCATAATGAAAAGCATATAGCGGACGTCTACTCCAATACAACGCTGCAAGTCCGGTTCAAAGACAATGTCACTGCTCATCGCTTCCCAATTGCCGTCAAAAGCAAGGCCAAGCAATTCCCCTTTCGCATTGAACATGGCACTGCCGGAATTTCCTCCCGTAATATCATTATTCGAGATAAAACAAACGTTCATATCTCCCTTTTCATCGGCATATCTGCCGAAATCACCGGAAGAGAGTAAAGCCAGAAGATCCGGTTGAACTGCAAAGTCTATATCGCCTGCATGTTCCTTTACTTTCTCGAAAATTCCTTTTACCGTCGTATAATAACTAAAGGTAGCCCCGTCAAAAGGAGAATATCCACAGACTGTACCAAAACTAAGGCGCATGGTGGAATTGGCATCAGGATAGAAGTTACGGTCGGCATACATACGACGCATAGCGGCATTGAACAGGCGTTCATCCTGCTCGATCTGTTCGGAAGCCTCTGAAACGCTCTGATTCATCTCATAGTATTTCACTATCAGGTCGAGGCTTAAAGAAATGGCAGGGTCTTCGATGAGATTATAAGTCGTATCACGTTCAAGGAAGCGCTTCAGTCCCTTCGGGGAAGTGATTTGAGAGGTAGCATACAAAGAGTCTACATAAGTCTGGACATTTCCGTTATACAAGGTGTCTATTTGCAGATACATCGCCGGTAGGTATTTCTTATCCACTTTGGACCGGTACTCTTTGAGCATGGCCGCAAATACTTCCTTATCAATAGACAGATTCAGGTTATCGTATTTCTCCAGCAACTTCTTCATGCGGGTAACGACCAACTTCTCTTCGGCCTCAAAATCGAAATTCAGTATTTCGAGTGCCAATTGAACCAATTCGGGACCATTAATGAACGACTCCCCGAAATAAGCAAGGGCACGGTTTGTTTCCCTACGATTATTATAATTCAGTTCCAGAGAAGAGAACAGGCGAATCAGTTTCTCCCTTTCTTCCGGATGAGACTGAATCCAGTCACGGAGGGCTGCTTCTGCTGCGCGCTTCTTTTCCAGCACTTTCAGGTGCCGGATGGCTTTATTGGTTCCTATGCTGTTTTTCCAGTAATTAGAACTTTCATCGTATTTAGAAGCATACTTGATACGGATATCCGGATGGCGATCCATTTCCCGCTTCCAAATAGCCTGTTTTACCCCGCGCACATCGATCATGGCCTGATTAATGCCGTTCATCATTTCTTCGATCCCATACGAAGAGAGATAGCGCTCCGTACTGCCCGGATAGCCGAGAGTCATACAGAAAGAGCCTTCCTTGTATCCATCCAACGAAATAGGAGCTACGTATTCCGGATGATAAGGGACGTTTTCTGGCGAATAATCCGCCGGTCCGTTCTGTTTGTTGGCATAAATACGGAAAACGCTGAAGTCACCTGTATGGCGAGGCCACATCCAGTTGTCCGTGTCCCACCCGAACTTGCCGACTGAAGAAGGAGGAGCAAAAACCAGCCGGACATCATTATAATCGCGGTAGACAGAAAGCCAGAACTCGTTTCCGGCGTAATACGCATCGACAATTCCCGTCAACGTAGAGTCCTTCTCTGATACTTCCATGCCGATTACATTCATGACAGAGTCGACAACTACGCGACGTTCGCTTTCCGTATGAGCATGTTTGGCAGCCGAGAGCACACGCTTGGTCACATCCTCCGTACGAAGAAGGAAACGGACATATAATTCAGGATTCGGCAGTTCTTCACCAAGATTGCGGGCTACAAAACCATCCTTCAGATAATCATGTTCTACGGAAGAATGCTGCTGGATACTGCTGAAACCACAGTGATGATTGGTAAATACCAGACCATCTTCGGAAACCACCACTCCCGAACAAAATCCACCGAAACTGACAACGGCATTTGCCAAAGCCGGCTTCTTCGGATTATACAGTTTATTTACAGGCATCTGCAAACCGAGTTCCTTCATCACCCGTTCCGCCTGTTTGTTCTTGCGAAGGTTCCCCAATAGCCACATTCCCTCGTCAGCAAATGCCTGTGACAGGCAAAGGGAGAGGAGAATCATTGCGGTTAGTCTGAGTTTCATGCTATTATTTTTAGATTTATATATTCTATGATCAATCCGGGGGCCATTATTCGGTAATGAGCCTCAACTTCTTCGCTCCCACCCGTGCTTTCAGCCATGCACTGATTTTCTCCTTCTCGGCAACTGACGGATGTTTGCCAAATTTCAAAACAGCCAGTGTCACCGTATCCGTTTTCATCGAGTCTACCCGTGTTTCCAGCGAGTGAGCGATAGAAAGCGAAGTGATGGAAGGATAAAGCACCTTCAATTCGGGCACTAAAGTACGTCCCATCGTATCATACTCTTTATATTGAGCGAGGTTTTCTTCCAGTCGGGTTATCTTTTTCTGCTGTTCCTGCAGGCGTTGTTCGCTGTTTTTATAAAAGTCCTCCATCACCATGGCACGAATGGAAGAGACATCTACCGCCTCATTATTCATCCCTTGCAGTACAGTCAGCTTTGTTTCTTCCAGCTTGTATTCTTTCAGTTTGCTACGGGCAATGGATATCGAAGCATCCGGAACTTCGGGACCGATCAGAACCACGCGGATGTCTTTATGCTCATAACTGATCTTCTTATCAAGTACCTGCGTATTCTCAAAGTTCAACTGCTCATTGATAAACCGATTGGCTGCCGTCTCATAAAAAGTACTTTTAATGATGCCGAACGTCAGATAAACAGCCGGGCACATCGTCAGCACAACAATCAGAATGATGTATTTACGCACCATCTTCTCGCGTGCCTTATCCACAAATTCCTTACGCTGGAAGTGCATCACCCGCACACCGATGAAGGTAGCCAGACTGATAAATACGGAGTTGATAAAGTAGAGGTAGAATGCACCCAGAAAGTAAACCAGATTGCCCGATGCCAGGCCATAACCTGCCGTACAAAGCGGAGGCATCAACGCCGTAGCAATGGCAACTCCCGGAATCACATTTCCCTTCTCTTTGGTAGACAGGGCGACAACTCCCGCCAAACCACCGAAAAGTGCGATGAATACGTCATAAATCGTAGGCGAAGTACGCGCCAACAGCTCCGATTGTGCTTCGGCAATAGGAGTGAAAAGGAAAAAGATGGTTGCCGTCGTCACACTGAAAGCAGTCGTGATGAGGAAGCTCTTCAAAGAACGTTTCATCAGCTCGAAATCATTCAAACCGACAGAAAGTCCGACACCCATGATAGGCCCCATCAACGGTGAAATCAACATGGCACCGATAATCACTGCCGTAGAGTTGACATTCAATCCCAGTGATGCCATAAAGATGGCAAAAATAAGAATCCACAAATTGGCTCCTTTGAATTCTACTCCTTTTCGGATAGAGTCAACGGTTTCCATTTCATTGTCTTTATCCTTTTTCAAGTCCAGGTATTCACCCAGGAACGACTTGATCGCAAACTTATTCCGTTCATCTGTCTTCATAGTCATTTCTTTTTTATAATCCGGTTAATAACAGGAATCTGACTCAAAGGCAGGTCCCGTTTGATAATATAAGCAATAAATAGTAGCAGAAGGACTGTGCGGAATGCAAGAAGCAAGACTGTATTATGAATCGGCGTCCATTCACCAATCAGATACAGAATAATAGCTAAGCCTACATAACAACCTATTCCACGCAGATCATAAGCAATAGGATATTTCTTCTGACCGACAAAATAAGAAAGCAACATAGCTATGGCATATCCGGTAAAACCCGCCCATGCGCAAGCTACATACCCATATACAGGAATCAGGAAGATATTCATCAGAACAACAGTCAGACAGGCTATAATGGAGAAATATGCCCCCCATCTGGTATCATCCGTCAGTTTATACCAAAACGAGAGATTAAAATAAATCCCCATAAACATCTCCGCAATCATCACGATGGGAACTACCCTGAGTCCCTCCCAATAGTCTTCTGCTATGATATAACGTAAAATATCCAGATAAAACATGACTGCCAGAAATGCCAGCAGCGTAAAGATAATAAAGAACTTCATTGCCTGCGCATAGATTCGTTTATTATCCTTATCCTTACTTTTGCCAAAGACAAAAGGCTCGTATGCGAAGCGGAAAGCCTGCGTGATCATTGCCATTATCATGGCTATTTTAGTAGCTGCACTGTAAATACCCAACTGTACATCCGCTTCCACCTTATCGGGGTAGACAAAAGGAAAAATAATCTTGTCTCCAACCTGATTCACAATGCCTGCCACTCCTAATATCAGAATAGGGAATGAATAATATAACATCCGCTTCATCAGCAAACGGTCAGGACAATAGCGGAATTCACGGAATTCAGGTATCAGCCCGAGCATTACAACAAAAGAACAGATCAGATTAATAAGAAAGGCTACCCCTACGTCATTACCTTTCATGACAACAAAATAAAGGATATTCAGCAAGATACTGACAAATATAAATAAGAGTTTCAGTCCGGCAAACTTGATAGGACGTTTCTTATAACGAAGATAAGCAAACGGAATAGCCTGAATGGCATCCATAGCCAGTACAATCAGCATCATGCCCAGATACCATGGATGTTCACTATACCCCATCAGCCCTGCAATAGGATTGAGGAAGACCAGACACAACAGCAAAAACAGGAGCGATACGCCCCCTACCATCAATAACGAAACAGAATATACCTTCTTCGGATCGTCATCTCCTTTATTGGCAAAACGGAAAAAGCCGGTTTCCATTCCGAAGGTTAGCACCACGAGCAATAACGCCACAATAGCATACATCTTGGTGATCACTCCATATCCTCCGGAAGCAGCAGGAAGTGAAAAAGTATAAATCGGTACCAGAAAATAGTTCAGAAACTTACCAATAATACTGCTGGCACCATAAATCGCAGTGTCCTTTGCCAATGACTTTAGTTCTGCCATGTTTATTTAGATCTCTTTATTATCAATGAATAATATTATTTCTTTTGTTTGAACAGCCACTCCATGAAGCCCGGATAATTGAATGCAGGATTCCAGCTGCCATGATTGCAACCGGGGAATTCGATATATTCCACCTTTGCTCCGGCAGCTTTCAGTGCTTTGTACGCTTCACGCGACCCTTCAACTGTTACCACATCATCGGCATCCCCATGAAATATACGGAACTTCACTTCTTTGGCAGCCGGCAAACGGTCCGGATTCACCGATCCGCAAATGGGAACGGCAGCCGCAAAAATCTCCGGATAACGGACCACCAAATCATACGTCCCCATCGCTCCCATTGACAATCCGACAATATATATCCGTTTTTTATCGACTTCGGGCATGGCCAGATAAGTATCCAGCAATTGTTTGAGAGTCCGGGTAAGAGAACTCATCTCCTGTCCTGCAGGCATATCTGCCGGAAACAGTGATTTCGGACGTTCCGTATAAGCCCAGTAGCTACCTGCCGGACATTGAGGAACAAGTACGAAAGCCGGATATTTCTCTCTGTTGACAGGATTCAGAAACATCTGTCCGCCATGCGTCAGTTGTCTTTCATTGTCATTTCCACGCTCACCGGCTCCATGCAGGAACAGGACCAGCGGATATTTCTTCCCCGCCTTCATTGACTCGGGACGAATCATCCGGTAAGGCAAAGAATCTCCTGTGGAAGAGACAAATACGTCCTTCTCATAACCTTGTTGAGCTGATAATGACAGACTCAAAGAGAGAAATACAAGTAAGATACTCCACTGCTTCATACTCCAATCATTCAATAAAATCAGTTATCTGTTTAAACGTTCCTCAAAAAGCCTGCTGTTAATTGTCGCCAACACTCTCCATACCGACAGCCGTCAGATCAGACTATCAGTCATTAAACAAGGTTTTCTGACTGCTATAGAGGCTCCTTCCCAAATGCTTATAGGCAAGCTCCGTCACTTCACGTCCACGAGGAGTCCGTTTCATAAAACCTTCCTTGATCAGGAAAGGTTCATACACTTCCTCGATAGTGCCCGCATCTTCGCCCAAAGCGGTAGCAATGGTTGTCAGACCGACAGGACCGCCTTTAAACTTGTCTATGATGGTGCAAAGTATCTTGTTGTCTATCTCATCCAAACCATACTTGTCGATATTCAACGCTTCCAGCGCAAACTGAGCTATTTCCGTATCGATAGAACCGGAACCTTTCACCTGCGCAAAATCGCGTACGCGACGAAGCAAAGCATTGGCAATACGGGGCGTACCACGACTTCGGGAAGCAATCTCCGATGCCGCCCGCACCGAACAAGGTACGTCCAGTATGGAAGCTGAACGCCGGATGATATTACTCAGAATATCATCGTCATAGTACTCTAAATGCAGATTAATACCAAAACGGGCACGAAGTGGAGCCGTCAGCAATCCGCTACGGGTGGTTGCACCGACCAGCGTAAACGGATTCAGGTCAATCTGAATACTGCGTGCCGAAGGTCCCTTATCAATCATGATATCTATCCGGTAATCCTCCATGGCCGAATAGAGATATTCCTCTACCACCGGCGATAAGCGGTGAATTTCATCGATAAAGAGCACATCGTTCGGTTCGAGGCTGGTCAAAACTCCCGCCAAATCACCCGGTTTGTCGAGCACCGGACCGGAAGTTACTTTAAAGCCGACTCCCAATTCGTTGGCGATAATATTTGAAAGAGTTGTTTTTCCTAATCCGGGAGGGCCGTGCAACAGCACATGGTCGAGTGCTTCGCCACGCAGACGTGCCGCCTTCACAAAAATGCGAAGGTTTTCCACCACCTTGTCCTGGCCGCTAAAGTCTTCAAAGCTTAACGGACGGAGTGCATTCTCGAAATCCCGTTCTTTTGAAGTAAGCTGATGTTCGCGTATGTTAAAATCTTCCTGTTCCATTTATTTCTTGAAAAGTAGGAGACAAAGATAGAGATTTACATTCATTTTCAGTATAAGAAAGACGAAGATTTAGTTTATTTGAAACGTAATAACTACTTTTGCACTATCTATATACACGCTATCAACTATGGTTCTAAATTACATTTGGATAGGATTCTTTGTCGTCGCCTTTATCATCGCCCTTGTAAAAGTGATTTTTCTGGCTAATCTGGAACGAGCGCTGACCTGTTCAACAAAGCAG
>ERZ791620.591-NODE-591-length-18341-cov-2.324729_pt1 | contig 18341 bp, 13 predicted proteins | sample MGYA00509962_ERZ791620 | MGnify/ENA primary metagenome ERZ791620 (study PRJEB30046, sample SAMN00715162) | human gut metagenome | study: EMG produced TPA metagenomics assembly of the A metagenome-wide association study of gut microbiota in type 2...
TTCTCATATCTTCTGCAAAATTACTTTTACTTCTGTAAAAACAAAGAATAAAAGCAGTAAATTTGCAAAAAAAGATGGCTGAACATAATGATTTAGGAAAATCCGGAGAAAATGCCGCCGTAGCTTATCTTGAGCAGAAAGGTTATCTTATTCGTGACCGGAATTGGAGAAGAGGACATTTCGAACTGGACATTGTAGCTGCAAAAGACAATGAACTAATTGTAGTAGAAGTGAAGACGCGCAGTGACACTCTGTTTGCAGCCCCGGAAGATGCTGTAGATTTACCCAAAATAAAACGTACAGTACGTGCAGCAGATGCCTATATCAGATTGTTTCAGATTGACACTCCTGTACGCTTCGATATCATCACTGTAGTAGGCAACGACGGGAATTTCAAGGTTGAACACATAGAGGAAGCATTTTATCCTCCTTTATATTAAAGAAAGCTGTGGATTTAGATATTCATCATTATAAAAGCCGTGAAATTCGTGCAATCTGCGCTTTAATTTATGATATAACCAATTATGAAAACATACTATAATTATTAATTCATTATGAATGTAGAAACTGTCAGAGAATACTGCTTGAACAAGAAAGGAGTCACCGAATCTTTTCCTTTCGATGATGTATCACTGGTTGTAAAGGTAATGAACAAGATGTTTGCTCTCATTGACCTGGAAGAAGCTAATCACATCGCACTAAAATGTGATCCGGAAAAAGCAATCGAATTGCGTGAACATTATTCGGGAATTGAAGGGGCTTATCATTTTAATAAAAAGTACTGGAATAGTGTCCGCTTTGACAGTGACGTAGACGATAAATTGATGAAAGAGCTTATTGACCACTCTTATGATGAGGTAATCAAGAAATTTACTAAAAAGTTACGCGCAGAATATGATGCCCTCCCCTGATACATTCCCGGTTCCATTGATTCATATCAACGAGACGAACTCTACCAACAATTATCTGCAATCTCTCTGTTCTGAACAGAAAGTGGAGGAACTAACTGTCGTTGTCGCCGATTTTCAAACTTCCGGTCGGGGACAGCGTGGAAATTCGTGGGAATCAGATCCTGGCAAGAATCTTCTTTTCAGCACCGTTATCTTCCCCGAGTTTTTGGAAGCACGACGTCAGTTTCTTATTTCACAAGTTATCTCTTTAGCCATTAAAGAAGAATTAGATACTTATACCACCGACATTTCTATCAAATGGCCGAATGATATTTATTGGAAAGAAAAAAAAATATGTGGGATGTTGATAGAAAACGATCTAATGGGGCGGAATATCAGTCAGAGCATTGTAGGAATCGGAATCAATATTAACCAGGAAGCATTTCACGGCGCAGCTCCCAATCCTGTTTCGATTTATCAAATCACAGGAAAGCAATATGATATTTTTGAGATACTGAAAAATATCATGCTACGCATCCAGTCTTATTATTGCCAGCTTAAAAAGGATGATACAACATCAATCGTTACCCGATATACAGAATCGCTTTTCAGAAAGGACGGGATGCATCGATACAAAGATGCTGACGGAGAGTTCCTTGCACAGATTGTATGTGTAGAGCCCGAAGGAAAATTAATTTTGGAAGATGAGATACAGACAAAAAGAGGCTATATGTTTAAAGAAGTGGAATATTTATTGAAATAAGTAATATACAAACTGATTAAAACATTATCTTTGAAGCCGATGTTCTATATAAAAACTCTCTCATTTATGAAAACTAGATTAATATTCCTGCTTCCATTACTATGGATGCTAATAGGTTGTAGTGATTCAAATTCTGATTCAGCAACTCTAGAAATTTCCCAATCTACATTTGATAATATTAATTCGGAAGGAAGTATTATAAAAGTATCTGTTACATGCAATTCTACTTGGAGGACGATCAGTAATCAAAGTTGGTGTATTCCAAACCTGCAAAATGGTAGTAATGACGGAGAACTCGTTTTGACCATACATGCCAATACCACTTCCAAAGAAAGAAGTGCGACTGTTACCATTATAGCAAAAAAAACAAATAAAACTATTAAAATAACCCAATCCCCTTCTACAAGTACAACTGGCGAACATCATTACAGACTACCCGTTATATTCCACGTCCTTTATGAAGACCCTGATAATAGAAAGCAATACGTAGATGAAGGGCGCCTTGCTCAAATCATTAACGCTTGTAATTTGCGATATAAAAATAAAATGTATCAAAACGCAAGCCATAATATTAGTCAGGATATGAATCTTGAATTTGTTATGGCAACAGAAAAGCCGGATGGAACTACTTTAGAGGAAGCTGGTGTTGAACGAATAAAATGGGAAACAACCCTTCCTATGTCTTGCGAACAATTTATGGATGGAGAAGATAAAAGTCAAGCTAAGAAATATGCGAAAATGCTATGGAATCCTAAAGTATATATCAATATCTTTGTATACCCATTTAGCGAAAAAAATATTTTAGGAATTGCACATTTACCTTATTATTTATCATCATATCCGTTAGAGGGCTTAAACAAAGGAGATTATTTCTTAAGCCATGAAGTGGAATATCCTCACTGCGTCTCTATTAATAGTAATTATATTTATGTAAACAGTAATAATGAATACTACTACACGACCGATGTTTACAATACTCTCGCACATGAATTAGGACATTATCTTGGACTACATCATGCTTTCTCTGAGGATGGAGATAATACAGATTTGTGTGAAGATACTGATTATTGTACAGATACTCCGACTTACAACATTACTAAATATACAGAGTGGATTAATGGTATAGATAATCCAGATAAGTATTCCTTTGATGAGTTGTGTACAAGAACAAACTGTGAAGGCAGTACCTTTATTTCTCACAATATCATGGACTATGCTTTTTGTTATTCAGACCAATTTACATTCCAGCAACGCAAGCGTATCCGCCACGTATTATCTTACAGTCCTCTTATTCCCGGAGTAAAAAAATACACATCAACAGATACCCGCTCATTAAGCTGTGATGAACAGCCACCTATACAATTTAGATATTAGTATTTGAATAAGCTAAAAGAGGTGAACCGCTTAGCGATTCACCTCTTTTTCTATTCTCAATATCTTATCCAATGTCTTTTGAGCTTCTGTTGATGGAAAACGCAAAATAACTTTCTGCAAAGAGTTACGCGCTTTCTCATACCGGGTAGTAAACAACTTCGATAATCCGTCCCGATAGCGGGCATACTGCATTTTAGTGGGAGAAGAAAGTTTTTTATAATCCGTCTCTAACTTTTTTTTCTCCTGTTCTGCTGTCAAATAATAATAGTTTCCTAAAAAGATATTAGCAGCCAGATTATCCGCATCCAGTTGCAATATTTTTTCATACATACGCAAAGCATCTTTTTCTTGTCCGCGGCACACTTGCATTTCTGCACATGTTTCCAAACAATCTACATTATTAGGAGTCTTTTGCAGTAATTCCTTGTAAAATAAATAGGCTTTGTCGTAATTCCGATTCTTTTTATAGGCAAGCGCTAATTCTGTAGCCAGTTTGGAGCTAATTTCACTATTCTTGTCTACATTCGTCCAATAATACATTTCCGTACGGTCTATATTCAGAGCGATAGTCTGCCGGAAATAGCTCACAGCCTGCCCATTCTGCCCTGCCTCAATGGCAGCAGACACTTTTTGTAACATCTCATCAACCGACTGCGCATTCAGTACCAGCGGCAATGAAAATAAAGAGATAAGAAAAATAGTTAAGGTCCTCATAATCCATCTGATTGCTATTTAGTTCGTGACACACAAAGATACAATAAAAAAATAAAAAATGTACCTTTGTTCGCGAAAAGAACAATCAAATTGATAAAAGTGTTTTTATACAATGACAGATAAAAAAAAATCCTCCGTAAACAGACGAATATTACAGATAGCCATCCCATCGATTATATCGAATATTACCGTTCCGCTACTGGGACTTATCGATGTCACGATTGTAGGACATCTCGGTTCTCCGGCGTACATTGGAGCCATTGCAGTAGGGGGAATGTTATTCAATATTATCTACTGGATTTTTGGATTCCTGCGCATGGGAACAAGCGGAATGACTTCACAAGCGTACGGTCAGCATGATTTAAACGAAATCACCCGGTTACTACTACGTTCTGTTGGAGTAGGATTATTTATAGCACTTTGCCTGTTGATACTCCAATACCCTATTCTGAAACTGGCATTTACACTGATACAAACCACACCGGAGGTCAAGCAACTGGCAACAACCTATTTCTACATCTGCATTTGGGGAGCCCCAGCCACATTAGGGCTTTATGGATTCGCCGGCTGGTTTATCGGGATGCAGAATTCACGCTTTCCCATGTATATCGCTATCACTCAAAATATTGTCAACATTGTAGCCAGTCTATGTTTTGTCTACTTATTGGACATGAAAGTAGCAGGAGTGGCAACAGGGACTTTAATTGCCCAATATGCAGGTTTCTTCATGGCTATTTTGTTATACATGCGTTACTATAGTGTGCTTAAAAAACGAATCATATGGAAAGAAATCATACAGAAACAAGCCATGTACCGTTTCTTTCAAGTCAACCGGGACATATTCTTCCGTACCCTCTGCCTTGTTATAGTCACTATGTTTTTTACCTCTGCAGGAGCCGCCCAAGGAGAAATTGTATTAGCCGTAAACACCTTGCTCATGCAATTATTTACTTTGTTTTCGTACATTATGGACGGATTTGCTTATGCCGGTGAAGCACTAGCCGGCCGTTACATTGGTGCCAAAAACCAAACAGGCTTACGTAACACAGTACATCATCTTTTCTATTGGGGATTCGGTCTTTCACTGGTATTCACGATTCTCTATGCAGCTGGCGGAAAAGAATTCCTGGGATTACTAACCAATGACACTTCAGTAATCAGCGCTTCAGACACTTATTTTTACTGGGCACTCATTATTCCGTTAGCCGGTTTCTCCGCTTTCTTATGGGATGGCATTTTTATCGGTGCCACTGCTACCCGGCAGATGCTTTACTCCATGTTAGTTGCCTCTGCCAGCTTCTTTGGAGTCTATTACGCTTTCCATCCCCTTTTAGGAAATCATGCCCTGTGGCTGGCTTTTCTCGTTTATCTTTCATTGCGGGGAATTGTACAAACCCTTTTGGGAAGACAAATAATGAAAAAAGTAATCGCATCCCGGTGAGGCTATCCGATAAATTATCTCTATATTTGCGGCAAACAATAAAAAGCAAAAGGTATGGCAAAGTATAAAAGAATCTTACTAAAGCTTAGTGGAGAGAGCTTAATGGGCGAAAAGCAATATGGCATTGATGAAAAAAGACTGGCAGAATATGCTGAACAAATCAAAGAAATCCACCAGCAAGGGGTACAGATTGGTATCGTTATCGGAGGAGGCAATATATTTCGCGGACTAAGCGGAGCCAATAAAGGTTTTGATCGTGTGAAAGGAGACCAAATGGGAATGTTGGCTACCGTAATCAACAGTCTCGCTCTAAGTTCTGCTCTTGTGGCTACCGGCGTAAAGGCACGTGTGTTGACAGCAGTCCGGATGGAACCTATCGGTGAATTCTACAGTAAATGGAAAGCTATCGAATGTATGGAGAACGGCGAAGTAGTCATTATGTCCGCTGGAACGGGAAATCCTTTCTTTACTACTGACACCGGTTCTTCACTTAGAGGCATAGAAATCGAAGCAGACGTTATGCTGAAAGGTACTCGTGTAGATGGTATTTACACAGCTGACCCCGAAAAAGATCCTACCGCTACCAAATTCGATGATATTACATACGATGAGGTACTGAAACGTGGTTTGAAAGTCATGGATTTGACAGCGACTTGTATGTGTAAAGAAAACAATCTGCCAATCGTCGTATTTGATATGGACACAGTAGGCAACTTAAAGAAGGTTATCAGTGGAGAAGAGATAGGTACGTTAGTACATAACTAATATTTCACTACCGATATTCATTTGTCTATCAGATGATACTCTACTCTGATAAAACATTGATTATTCATTAAAAAATAAGAAGTGCGAATTTTGCAGTATAGCTTTAACCAAAACTAATCCTGTAAAATTCGCACTTTGTTTTTCCTCTCAAATATTATATAGAAACAAACACCTATTTATCAAAATACTGAATCAAATCATACGCATTAAAATTCAATTCGCGGGCAAAGAAAGATAGATAAGGAAAGAGTTGATAAGAATTATCATAAAGACCTTTATTAGCAGGTTTCGACGAATTGTCCGTACCATCATCATCCTGGTATTTGAACCAATGCCATCCGATACAATTCTTAGCTTCAAGCAATCCTAATGTAAAATGCTGATAAGCATAAGCTCTCTCGTTTTGTGTAGGGACAGAATATCCGGCTCCCGACTGGTTATTCAGATCAGAATCCTCCACCCCTTTCGTATAAAACTCACTTACAAGAAACGGTTTGTCCGCCCAATTAGCCCAATCAGCAATCGCTGTTGTCAGTTCAGGACTCCAACGGCTATAATAGTTGATAGAAATAACATCACAATATTTTCCGGCAGCTCTCACTACTCCTTCCATATATTTAGGAGTTCCATGTAATCTTGTTCCCAGATAAAGCAACTTATCATCTACTTTCTTCACTGCCTCTTTCACTGCTTTATAATATTTCTCTGCTACAATCCCGGCAAACTCATTATTCAAGTCATCCGTCACATTTTGCGTACCTTTAGAATCCATAAAAGCTTTCGCCGCAACATAAGCCGGATCACTTGAGTTACTGATAGCCAGAAAACGATCTAAAATCCGGGAACTGTTTGAAGAGAAGTTTATCTCATTATCAGAAAAGAAACCTAACACATTAGGATCCCGCAAATAATCTGCGAAAGCACTACCTGCCAAATATGATTCACACCATTCACTCCATCCATTATAAAACACAAGACCTGCCGCGTTATCATCGCTTCCTCCGGGATAACTATAAGACTTCGCACTCTTGAACTGGCTTAGAAAAGCAAATGAAGGCGCCAAAGTTAACGGACTGCTCGGATTGGAAGCATTATGAGTCTGAATCAGTGAATAAGTTCCTGTGCAGAAAGCACCTGTACCGTGAAAGCCGATCTCACTCAATTCACGTTGAGTAATAGATAACCATTTCTCATCAGTTCCAAACCTGCTATTCCAGGCCGTTTTATTACGACTGGAAGTTCCCTTACGCAAAGAAGTCGCACTACGTTCCAGATGCAGACAACCTTCCGGATCAACCAACCACCAACGTCCGTCTATTTTCTTCGTATAAAATCTTCCCGTAGCCGCCTGTTTCGGAAGCGTAGTCGAACTTCCGTATTTATTAACCGACTCCTGATACGCTTTCAACGTTTTAATAGCCGGTTTATACCCGTCCATATACGCAATAATACGTGTATTCTCTGTTTTCCAACTGGATATAGGCGGATAAGCACTGGAATACTTAACACTGATAGGGCGATACATATTGGCATTTAATGACGGAGTATACATCACAGAAGCTCCGGGAGCAGGCAAATCCTCCGGATATTCCGACTCTACATCTCCCCCTCCCATCACTATGTCAGGAGGCATAAAATTAGGATCTTTATCATCATCATCCGTACAAGACACCATAGGAATAGAACTTATAAACAGAAAAGTTCCCAATATAAATAGTTTTTTCATGGTATGTATTTTATTTATTATTAGTTGATTGTTGGTCAAACCAGTCAGCCAAACGATAAGCGTTGATATTCAATTCTTTCATAGCATCGGCCAACGGTTTATAAAGATTGTATTCATTATCTACCAGCCCTTTGTTAGAGTCCAGATTCGAAGGATCTACCCCTTTTGCCGTCGGATCATTATCCTGATAACGGAACCAATGCCATCCGACACAATTCCCACTTTCCAATAATCCTAAAACAAAATGCTGGTAGGCATATCCACGTTCCTGCTGGGTTTGAACGGTAAAACCTGCCCCTGTTGTGTTTGCCAGCCCGGAATCCATTCCTTTCGTATAAAATTCCGTGATGATGAAAGGTTTTTGAGCCCATTCGCCCCAATGCTTCATGGTCTTCTCACTCGGTGTCCATGCACCATAGTAGTTAATAGCAACGACATCACAATACCTGCCTGCCGCTTCCACAATCTGGCGGATAAACTTAGGTTTTCCATGTAGACGACTACCTAAATAAAGGTGATTGGGATCATACTTCCGAATCGCTTCCGACACCACTTTATAGTATCGTTCCGCTACTACCCCCGCAAACTCTTCCCGATGTTCGTCCGTAATTTGCTGCAAGGTAATACCCTGCTGTTTCAACCAGGATTCTGCATACAATCTTCCCGGATCATTGGGATTCTTCAAAGTCAGATACCCCTCCAGATTCTTCGGCCCGAACGGCAGTTCATTATCCGAAAAATAGCCGATGATATTTTTATCCGTTTTATTTGCGACCAGTTTTTGTGCCATCTCATCGCAATAGGTTTCGAACTCCGGGTCAAAAACGAAAATACACTGATTAGGATATCCCGTATTACCAGGTAACTGATAAGTTCCTCCTCGTTTCTTCCCATATCCACTCATCAGGTTCAGAATGATTGAGCGAGTCAGTACCTCCTTGTGAGAGGCATTGTAAGAGGCAATAGCTTCTTCATTACTCCAGGAGCCGGCCCCGGAAAAGCCCAGCGAATGAATCATCCGTGCCGTTCCTTCGATCCATTTTTCCTCCGTACCGAATTTGTCCAGCATTGCTTGTTTATTGCGTTCGGAAGTACCTAAACGTACTCCTACCACCACTTTCTGCAAATGCCGATACCCATCGGGATCAATCATCCACCATCGATCTCTAATACGTTCTACCCTGAAAAATCCTGTAGCCCGATACCTGGGAGCATCCAGATCACTTCCATACTTATTCACACGTACTTTACCAGTAGGTTTGAACCCATCCAATTGAGCAATAGTACGGGTATCATACTCTTTCCAAGGCAGTTTTTTCTGTCCTTTCACCCACGGACGGGCAGTGACCTTAAATGTACGTCCCTGGGCATAACCAAACTGGGATAACAGCAGTAAAAACAATATAACTATACTATTTTTCATCATCTAATATTCTTTTACGATTCGTATTGCATTTAAAATGGGCACAGACTCCACCGCTCCAAAACGAACGACAAGCCCCTTTCCTTGTGAAACCGGAACAATATATTTCTTAATAACCGCACGTTCGGAACCGTATTCTTCTGCAATATTCAGTTGTTTGGCAACAGATACTCCATTTATATCCACAGAAAATACCCGGTTAATATAGTCCTCCCTCACCACATCATTTCCTAAATTATACACCAAAGCCTCTCTTTTATTTTCAGAAGTAAGTTCTGTCCAATATAAATATACAGCATAAACACCATCCGGTACATCTGCCTTAAAAGCTTCAATACCTACTCGCTGTGTCTGGAAGACAGGATCCTGATCCGTCCCCAGTATATCTGTATCGCTGGCAGGCAAAGAGCCATAACGAGTTTTGTTCGGAGCCACTTCCCCACCAATATATCCCCATGAACCTTCTGCATAAGCCTGTTCGGGTATCCAGCACATCTCTGCTATCCGGTCCTCAAAATAGCGTCGAGCACCCAGTAGTACATTGATTTCCGTAAAGCAATTCTTCACATTGACACATTTAAAATCACAAACATACTGGTCACGATATTCACGTCCCTCCTTTTCAATCACAGCATCCACCACATTCTTTCCGTTTACAAAAGGAATGTCCACGGAAACCACCTTATCTGCTACCGGATATACTCCCAAACTTTTTCCATTTAAAAAGACCTCCACCTTATCCGCGTTAGTATAAACTTTCAGCGGTTGCGTACAACTCTTTCCATCCCGACTGGCTCCTGCCCTATTCTTCCAAGATTTAGAAGCAATATGCAGGACAGGTGACTCTTTCAGATAAGCCTGATAAAGATAATATCCATCCTTACGTTCTCTATCCGTACTTACCAACCCTTTATTGTTCACATGAGGCATGGCATTTCTTCTGGCTTCGGAATAAAAATCATTCAAATTCCAGACCATAGCCCCCACTATATAATCCCTTTTTAGAATTTCAGGCAAATAATGTTCATGATAGACAGAGCCAAACTCACAACTAAAATCAAACCGCACCGGCGAAAAAGAGTGAATACGAGTATCTACATCCGCCCCATATTCGGTAATAAGCAACGGTTTATGAGGAAACTCCTTGTGAAGTTCTTCCAGTTTCTCTTCAAATCCGCCCAAATTACCACCATACCATCCATTATAAAGATTAAATCCCAATAACATCGGCAATTCAGTAATCCCTGCTTCCTGATAGATTTGGGAAGCAGAATGACAAGGCAACATGGTATAGCGTTCCGAGTCCAGACTTCTGATCTGTGCCTCAACAGCCGAAGCTATTTGATGAAGAAACTTCATATATTCCGCCCGTTCTTTCTTGTTGTCAGGATTAAAGGGAGGACGCAAAAGCACTTCATTCATGTAAGCCCAAATGATGACAGACGGATAATTATAGTTCTGACAAACCATTTCCGTAGCCTGTTCCACACAGTTGTCCATAAACGCCTTACTTTGAGTAATGGCATTTACAATCGGAATTTCAACCGAAGTCAACAGCCCCAACTTATCACACATCTGCATCACAACCGGATCTTGCGGATAATGAGCCACTCGCAGGAAATTACTTCCCATATCCTTACTCAACTGTATATCCCGGATATGCATTTCATCCCGCAAGGCATTCCCCATTCCTTTGTAATCCTGATGCCGGCTGGTACCAATCAATTTCCGATATTTCCCGTTCAGGAAAAAACCTTTCTCCGCATCAAAATGATATTCACGGATTCCCAGCGGATTAACAACGCAATCGAGAACTTCTCCCTTTTTATTCTTCAAACGGCTATACACCTTATATAAATAAGGAGAATCAACATCCCACCGTTTGGGTTGCGCAATAGTCATCAACGCTTCAAAGGCTACATTCTTCTCTCCTGCCTTCACATTCACTTTCTTTGCGGAAAGTGCCACTCTATTACCGTCTGCATCCAAAATCTCCGTTTCAAGAATCAATGCCTGATTACTTTTCAAAGCATTGGACAAGAATGTTTTTGCACACACTTCTGCTTGAGCATCTGTTATCCCAACAGTTTTGAGATATACTCCACTGGAAGCATAATGAGTGGTAGACAGTTGCACGGGCGAAGTATACACCAGATAAACATCCCGATAAAGTCCGCCGAAGAAAGTGAAATCCGCCGAAAGAGGAGCAATATCCGGATTATAAGAGTTGTCAACACTCACTGCCACCAGATTGCGTCCGGTATGAACATAGTCAGTCACATCAAACGTAAAAGCAGAATAACCACCTTTATGATTCCCTACCAACTTTCCATTCACAAATACATTTGTCTCCTGATTGGCTCCTTCAAAACAAAGATAAACTCTTTGACCTGCAATCAGTTCCTCCACTGTCACGGCTTTCCTGTACCAGCCTTTTCCCCGGAAATAACCGGGGATTTCATCTTCTGCATCTTTTGCATTCCAAGTATGAGGAATGGAAACGTCAGTCCAACCGGACACATCAAAGTCAGCAGCGAACGCTTCTCCCTCAAAGAGGGAGAACTTCCAGCCATCGTTGATCGTTTGCGTCACACGCTGACCGCAGACCGTGCCGGCAACAATCAATAACAAGCAGGCTAAGATTATTTTTCTATATACCTTATACATACCTAATACCATTATTTCGAGATTGAACGAACTGCACGAATATATCTTAAAGAACTCTTTTTAGAGGTTGCACTGCTCCAAGATATAGGCTTTCCAAAACGTACATAAAATCCATTCACACCATTCGAAGCCTCACGACAAGCCCAATATGTATCTCCTGTAGAAGATGACGCAGCCTCATTCATAATAGTTCCTCCCGCATTGCTGACAACCCGATCCCATGCTGCACGATTGGCTTTTTCAAAATCAGTAATCGCATTCGGATTATCATTTGTTGCATTTGCTACAGTGGTCCCATTATATGTTTCAAACATTTGTTCCAAGTCTTTTCTCCCCGACCAATACCAACCTGTCCCCTTGTCCATACAGAACTTAATGGCAGGCATTTCCGATGCATTTGGTAATGCAGCCAACGCCATAGTATTAGTATATCCATCATCTCCGGATAAATCCACTCCGGTAGAAGCCGGAGTGCCTGCTGTAGACCATGCCAAATTCTCTCTGTCCAACGACATAATCTTAGCCTTACCACGATTAGTTCCATCTACCCAGAACACAATGCCTCCTTTTAACGAACCATTATCCGCAATTACCTGTCCCACCGCAAACTCGGAACTTAAAAGTCCTCTCTGTGTAATCGTGACCTCTTGTTTAGGCGCATTCGCTCCGCTTCCGGCTATTACCGTAGCAGTCGTTACCCGGCTAGAACTATTCAGATTGGGAGCTAAAGTTCAAAAATAAAGAGTTTTACTTGTTACATCAACATACGCTTTCACCCAAGATTCATCAGTGATATTTATTGCAAATTCCGTCTCATCAGAAATCATTGTGATTACCTCTGATTTTGCTACCGCATCAGGCGTAATAGTCACCGTATTGGTACTCAATTCGAGGGAAGCGTCTCCCTCGGCAGCTACATTTTGATTCACCGTTACCTCCACTGCTTTTGCGGCTGCGCCAGTACCGGCTGTTATTGTAGCAATTGTCGTACGAATATTACCAGTGGTATTTTTTGATTTTGCCTTGAACGTAACTGTTGTGCCTGAAATAGTATATGAAAGCCAGGAATCATCTGCCAACACTACACTGAATACACTCTTATTGGATGTCAACGTAACATTTGCTTCCGCTTCGTTAGCACCTTCCAATGTCACAGGATTGGGAGCAACCGTCAGAGTTGCCGGCTCTTCAGGATAAGTATAATCACCAATTGTGCGCATACATCTCACAAAACGGTTGGTAGCTGTTTTATTTCCTGCATCAGCACCAGACTTTCCGAAACGTACCCAATAAGCCTTATCCCCTGCTGCATTTTCCGTACTCGACCAATAGCTTTCCCCATTGCCCGAACCGGCAGCCTCGTTTATCACATCACCCTGCAAATCGGTCAACATCTTATCAAATGCCGCACGTGCCGCTTTCTCAACTTCCGTCAACTTATCAGGTACAACCGAAGCAAAATCCGGATCAGCATGTCCAATACCGTTGTAAACATCAAACAACTCCCATAACTCATCACGTGCAGGCAGATACCATCCCTCACCCAGCGACTGACAGTATGCCACTGCATCATTTGCAGCAGGAGCAGTAAACAAAGCCGTATTGGCATATCCATTCACTGTAGAAAGCGCATTATGAGACATCACAGAAGCCTCAAAAGGATTTCCTCCCTGACGTTTTACAGATACAGCTTTTCCTACCATCTTGTCCGAAGGATCCACCCAGAAAATCATACCGATACCATCATCTACACTTTGTCCTACCTTCAAAGAAAGGTCCGGTTCTTTGGAATCCTGTGTAACCGTCACTTCCACTGTATATGAACCGCAAGTCAGTTTCACGACAGTACTTCTTGCATCCTCACCGTCATTCTGCGTCAAGGCAGTGTATATTACACTTTTAGCGTTTACATCTACAGAAAGCCACTCCGCTTGATATTGAGCAACAACCTGACCGACATTAGTATATAATAGCGATGTGACGGAAGAACCCGCCGCTTTTGCCAGGTTTACTTTTGTATCTTTACAATTAAATTCAGGCATCACACGTACCGACGCATCATCGACACAGGAAAGCAGCCCCAGATTTAAAATCAATAACAGGTATATTATTTTTTTCATACTCATTCATGTTTTACAGATAATCAATCGCTTAATACCAATTCTCATTCTGCGGAAAATTCTCTTTCCCCATCAAGTCAATCTGCTCCTGTGGGATAGGCCAACATTCGTGCTTTCCAACTACAAAACTGGTACGACATTCCGCATAATCTTTATCTAAATAAGGATTTTCAGCTTTCGTCTCGCCATAATGCGCTTTCACCCTTTCACCCAAAAGCCCCAAACGTTTCAATAAAGGCCAACGGACTCCCTCGAAGTTCAGTTCACGGGCATATTCATCCAAAAGAATATCTTGCGTCAGAGGTCCCGCAAATTTGTCATTCCCGGCACGTTCCCATGTTTTATTGTAACAGCGCAGAGCATCCGTGCTCATTCCTCCGTCACGGCGCATATACGCTTCTGCCGCCATTAAGTAAGTTTCAGCCAGTCGATAGACAATCAAATCCTTGAATCCCGTTGTCCGGTCCGGATTATCGGCCATAGTCCACTGGTCAAAGTATTTTTTCGACATGAAATGCAACGTCTCACAATAACTGGAACTTTTCGCAAGGGGAATCAATTCGCCATATTTAGGAGAAGTAGGATCATTGTATTTGAAACGGTGTACAAACAATTCATTGTATCGTGTATCTTTAGCCTGATCATACAAACTCAATAAATAGGTATTCGGATAAATACGTCCCCAACCATATCCACCCTGATCGGCCGTATTGATACAACCTGCAATTTTATTGATTCGGGTAGTGGTCTGAATAGAGATACGATGTCCGGCAACCGGAGTTCCGGAACCTCCTCCACCCAAGTTTTGTGAATATTGGAAACTCCACAACACTTCCGGGGATTTCAAATCTGCGCTATTAAATACATTCTCGGCCTTCTTTTCCATTGAGTAAATGCCCTCCTGTTTAAAGATGTCTTCACATTCCTCAATGGCTGTATCCCAATCCGATTCCCACATGGCAACCTGTGCACGGACATGTTTGGCAGTCGCTTTCGTTACCCGTCCATACAATACATTTCCGTTATTTTGAGGAAGTGACCAGTCCAGACCTTTCATCGCATCATCCAAGTCAGTTGTCATCAGTGTCATCAGTTCTTCATGAGAAGCCGGTTTATACTCCCGTTTCAGATTATCGACAGTGGTTGGAGTGACGTTCAGATAAAGGCGGTCAAAGCGTTTCCAAAGTTCAAAATAGCTCCGTCCTCTGAAGAATTTCGCTTCACTCCATGCGTGCAATACATCGCTGTCATCCAGTCCCAAGGCTTCTGCCGCTACAATAATTTCATTTGCTTTTCCGATAATCCCATAGTGATGTTTCCAGAACTTATTGACATCTCCAGTACTTGGAGTAAAACTTGTATTCAAACGTCCGATTGAGGTAGAAACACCTGCTCTAAGTATGGCAATATCCGTATTAAAGTCACACATGGTAACGATGTACAGATTAGATTCGTTATTATCCGCTCCACCCGGCAATTCACGTGCCAGGGAATACAATCCTGTAACGGCAGTATTCAACCCTTCGGGAGTAGTGAACAGATAATTATTCGTCACGTCTGTTTTTGATTCCAGATTTAATAAATCCGAGCAGGAAGCGGTCAACATTCCGCAAATGACAAAGGCTGTATATATTAACTTTTTCATAAGGATTCTTTATTTTAGAATGAAACATTGACACCAAACACATATTGTCTGGACTCCGGATAAGACCCTGGAGTCAGTTCGGGACTATAAGATTTAAACTCCGTAAATGTCAGCAAGTTAGTAGCAGTTGCATACAATCGTAATTTATGAATCGGAGTATTCTTCAATAGTCGGGTGGGGAAAGTATATCCAAGTTGTAAGGTGCGTAAACGGATATAAGAAGCATCCTGAATGGCAATGGCACTCAAATATGCAGGGTCCGCACTATAAGAAGGACGTGGGAATTTGTTCGAAGGATTGAACGGAGTCCAATAATCCACCTTCACCCCATTCAATTTTCCACGTAAAGAACCACCGGAATTATACTCGTACAAATAACCGTTCTTAATCTTTCTGCCGGAAACTCCATACCAGTCCATGAACAGATCAAATCCTTTCCAGTTCCATGTAGAAGAAAGGGAGAGTGTAAACTTCGGATCTTTACGGATAGGTACCCTGTCATCAGCTGTAATCTTTCCATCCCCGTTGTTATCACGCACCTTGACCATTCCCGGTTCAATAGCGCCACCGTAATTAATCGGACTGTCGGCCACACCGTCATTATCACTATCATAGGTGTTTTTCAGTGTATAGACCAGATTTCCCGTACCATCACGAGTGATATCAAAATCATCATACTGAAAAATTCCATCTATCAGATAATCATAGTATACATTGATCGGTTCTCCGATAATCCACCCCTGGGCTACCTGACTTGCCGGTTTCCCGTTCTCATCGAGAGTATCGTCAATACGGACAATTTCATTCTTATACATGCTGAAATTAGTTCCGAGTGTCCAGGTAAACTCCTTTGTACGTACCACGTCACCATTTAAAGAAAGATCGATACCACTGGATTTCGTCTTTCCCAGATTATCTAGCATGGTAGTATATCCGAGTGACGCATTCAGGGAACGTTTCACCAACAAATCCTTCGTATGAGTATTATAATACTCAACCGTACCATTCAGACGCCCATTGAAGAAACTAAAGTCAACACCAAAGTTAGCTGTTGCAGACTGTTCCCATTTCAGGTTTGGATTAGACAGTTCCTTGCCCGGTAAATATCCCATTTGAAAAACATTTCCAAACTCATATCCTTTATTATCAGCCAGTCCCAAAGTAGTATAATTGCCGATACCGTTCTGATTACCTACAATACCATAACTCACACGCAGTTTCAGGTTATCAATCCACGACACATCTCTTAGGAAACTCTCCTGATTGACACGCCAGGCAAAAGCTGCCGACGGGAAAGTTCCCCATTTATTTTCTTTTCCGAAACGGCTGGAACCGTCACGGCGGATAGCCACGTTCAACAAATAACGATCTAAAAGCGAATATTGCGCCCGAGCCATGAAAGACACCAAGTTATTTTCATTAAACTGACGACGAGGCTTGCCTGTAAACTCACCTTGAGAAATGAAGTTCCAGTCTTTATCTACCGGAAGATTCTCAACCGAGTACCCGACAGACTTCGAACCATTATGGTCGACAGACTGAACGCCGGTCAATGTCAACTGGTGTTTCTTGTTCCGGATAGGCACTTTATAGGTCACAATATTCTCAACTAGCCAGTTCTGTGTACGCGATTCGTCAAGAACCGCCGTTCCTCCGCCTCCCGGATATTGGGAATCTTTATAAGAACCGTCTTCAGACGTCTGATTATAAACAGAAGTATTCAGACGATAATTGAATCCCTTGAAAGGTTTCACATCCATAAAAAAGTTCAGGCGGTAATTATCACGGGTTACTTCACGTCCATAATGTTCGGCACGGTACAAAGGATTATAATTTCCTTCCGAGTTGATATATTTTGTATACTTGCCATCCGCATCATATATCTCCGCCAATGGAGAACTGGTAATAAAATCATTAAAGTTACCATCCTCACGATCTTGTTTTGTCATCGCATAAGAAGAATTGATACCGAAACTAATCCATTTGGCTATTTCAAAGTCCAGATTCAGTCTTAAAGAAAACTTCTGATACCCCGATCCGGTAACCACCATTCCTTGTTGGTCAAAGTAGTTGGCACCTGCCGATACTTTGATTTTTTCTGTTCCTCCACGTACACTGACGTCGTGATTATGATAGATTGCATTTCTGAACATTTCTTTTTCCCAGTCGATAAACTTTCCGCTGGCCCATACCCGTTGCATCACCTCGTCTTCCAACGCTTCGGCTATAGAAATCTCACGCGCATCAATTATTCCTTTATCATGCGCCTTTGCTTCACGACGAAGCTGCATATATTCTTCGGGAGAGTAGAAATCGAAATTTCTCCAGAGAGATTGAATACCCAGATAACCATTATAGTTGACTTCCACTTTTCCGGCTTTACCACGTTTGGTAGTCACCAGTACCACACCGTCACTGGCGCGTGCACCATAAATAGCCTGTGACGCAGCATCTTTCAAGATTTCAACCGATTCAATATCATCCGCACTCAACGTACTGAACTCTGTTGCACTGGAAGGAGAACCATCTATAATATATAAAGGTGCATTGTCCGCACTGATAGAACGGGAACCACGAATGGTAATCGAAGGAGTCGATCCCGGTCGTCCGGAACTACTCGTTACATTCACACCTGCGGCACGTCCACGTAACATATCAGCCACATTGCCGGCGGGAAATGTTTTCATTTCATCCGCTTTGACCGAAGCTACCGAAGTGGCTACATCACTCTTACGCTGAACTCCATAACCGACAACCACCAATTCATCGAGCATTTTCGACTCTTCCACCATATTCACATTCAGTAAGATCTA
>ERZ791620.594-NODE-594-length-18273-cov-2.374520_pt1 | contig 18273 bp, 10 predicted proteins | sample MGYA00509962_ERZ791620 | MGnify/ENA primary metagenome ERZ791620 (study PRJEB30046, sample SAMN00715162) | human gut metagenome | study: EMG produced TPA metagenomics assembly of the A metagenome-wide association study of gut microbiota in type 2...
CAGTTGACCATGAATCCCAAATCATGCGTACCTTTATAATAGCGTACCGGATTCAGCAGATTTGTATATTGGATGGCTTGAGTTTTCAGTGTATCGTTTCCTGTCAGTTCGTATGCGTACCACAATGAGCCGGGGAAGAAACCACTCGTCCAGTCATAAACGTTGCAGAGGCGACGTTTGCCTAGCTGGTCAGCAGTGGGTTGTGCGCGTAGTGAATCTTTGAATGTTGATGAATCTCTTTCCAACTGACGGCAAAGGAAATCCATGTCATAACCGGTACGGATGGAGCGTGGCAACATTCCCGTACCACTAACCTCTTCTGCAGAAAGTTGTAATTGGGCAGAAGCTACATCCAGTCCTTTTTTTATCCAACTGTAGTCTTCCTTTGGGGTTGTCTGGCACGACGCGAGTGCAATACTAACCGAAGCAAAGAGAACAAGTTTCATTTTCATGTTATTCATTTTAAGTGATTGTTTTTAGAAGTTTTGTAACTGATGCAAAAGTAACCGAAAGGCAAAACTTTCCGTTGCAGGATTGTCCAAAAGGTGTTTGAACTCTGCTTTTTAAGTTTTGATTTTGTTGAAAAAGGTTTTAAATTTCTCCAATATGCCCTAATTAAGGCATATTGGAGAGAAATTATAGAATTTTTTATCAGAAAAAGATTAGTCGCCCCATCCTTGGTTCTGCTTGAAGTTTTCCATCAAACTCATGTCACGAGCTGGGATAGGAAGTAGTTCGTGTTTATTCTTTTGGGTATATTGGTAAGCTACATAGTTTGCTTCCGGATACCAACCAATTAATTTTATATAAGTATTCACTATTGTTTCATAATATATCCCCCAACGTATTAAATCTTGGCGGCGATTTCCTTCGAAAGCGAGTTCATAGGCACGTTCATTCCGGATATATTCTTGGAATCCCTCGTATGATGTTGATTTTAAATCAACAGTTGTATTTGCTTCATTATAAGGAAGTCCATATCCGCGGCGGCGAACCATATTAAGAGCTGCTAATGCTGCATTGTTGGGACCATGATGCCATTCGTTAAGTGCTTCTGCATACATGAGTAATACGTCTGCATAGCGTAATATATACCAATTGACATTTGATTTATCGTTATTCAGTAAGAAGTTGTATTCTTTTACATACTTTTCAGTGTCCCATTTTGCCGGAGTATAATTTTGCTTATTTTTTTGGCCGGCTGTAGGTTTGTCTACTTCCTCCGGTTTTGCCCAGAAAGATTTATCTGGATCATATTTGTAATTGGCTATGGAAAGATCACGGCGTTTATCTCCTTTTTCTTTGTTTAACCAATCTAGGAAGAATGTATGTACTACTTTAACGTTGGCAGCATTACGTCCTCGTGTTCCTGGAATTTCGGTAACTCTGACTCCATTCCATTTACCAATACGTCCTACCGGGTCTTCGCTGGCTGTACCAGTAACAGAATTTGCATAGAAACTTACCTCAATTAAACTTTCCGCCGGATCCCATGTGCCATTACATGTATTTTCCCAAAGTTGTTCATAATTATCCAACATACGATGTTTACCGGAGTTGATAAGCTTCTCTGCCGTCAATGCAGCTTGTTTCCATTTCTCGGTATCTTTAATGGGTTCGCCTGCCCAGGTGACATATACACGAGTCAGCAATCCCAATGCACCGCCTTTAGAAAAACGGAATCGAGTGTTAGCACGCAGGGTGTCATCCGATTCAAACGGTAAATTTTCGATAGCAAATTTAAGATCTTCTTCAATGAACTTGTATACGTCGCGAGGATCTGCTTGAACGAACTCTGACGGATTTTTAGATGATTCGGATGTGTTAGTAATTAATGCAATGTTACCATACCAACGTACCAACTCAAAATAATACAATGCTCTCAATGCTCTTGCTTCCGCTAAATACATAGTGGCGAGTGCTTGATCGTTTAGATTGTATGTAACCATTTTAACTTCCAGACGCTCTATAAAGTCGTTGGCGCTATAAATAGCACTATATAAGGATGCCCATGTATTTTGTACATACGAATTGTTGGGATTGAATGCATTAGCCGGATATTCACGGAAACTACTGGTACTGTTTCCTTCACATTGTGCCAGGTCATTAGTTAAATCAAATATGCATGATAGGTTCATACCATAAAGGTTATCTGCCACCATGTTGCGGTAAACTCCTAACAATACATTGTTGGCTTCAGATGCATTGTTCATATATTGGTTCTTTCTAATATCTGATTTCGGATCTTCATCCAATAAATCGGAACATGAAGTGAAAGACAATGTGCATAAAGCCAGTGCTGATATATAATATATTAGTTTTTTCATTGTTATACTCGTTTAAAATTGAACATCAAGTCCGAATGTAAATACTCTGCTCTTTGGATATGCACCCCAATCCAGACCGGGAGTCATAGGATTGCTGGCTGCTGTGCTGACTTCCGGATCATATCCGCTATATCCGCTGATGCAGAACAAGTTCTGTGCAGTACCATATATACGTAGTTTGGATATGTGGATTTTGTTAATCCATTTTTTCGGCAGGCTGTATCCTAATGTCATGTTCTTCAGTCGTAGGAACGAACCGTCTTCTACGAAGCGTGAGTACACGTCTCCCTTTACATACCCTTTCGTTGAGGGTACTTTGTTGGATGCATTGGTAGGACTCCAACGATCGGCAACTTCTGCCAGCATATTGTAGCGCTGGTCTTGTGAACCGGTTGCAAACTGACGGGTTGCGTTGAACACATCATTGCCATAGCTGTATTGTAACATGAAACTAAAATCTATTCCTTTGAAACTAAAAGAGTTGGTGATACCTCCAAACCATTTCGGCATGGCATTACCGATGACTGTGCGGTCGGCGGTAGTGATCTTTCCGTCACCGTTTTGGTCTTTGTATTTTACTACGCCCGGAGCAGCCCCACCATCATAACGTGTGTTGTTCGTAATACCCGGCTTCAAGATGAGTTTTCCTGTAGCGGCTGAAGTGTAGAAATCGTCTACTTGATAAATACCATCGAATTCATAACCGTAAATCAATCCTAATGATTCGCCTACTATGGCACGATAGTCTGATTGAGTATAATTGGTTCTATCGAAGTTAGAATATGCTTCTGCATAGTTGGCACCGGAAGATAAAGCTTTCAGTTCATTGCGAATGAATGAAATATTGAAGTCTGTACTCCAGGTAAAATTACGATTTTGGATATTAGTGCTATTAATAGCCAATTCGATACCGCGATTCTGGATTTTACCAATATTCTGCATTTGTGATGAGAATCCGGTAACATACGCTAGGTTTTGCGCAAGTAGCAAGTCTTTGGTATTCTTGATAAAGAAATCAGCTGTAACATTCAGGCGATTATCAAAGAACCCAAGGTCAACACCTAGATTGGTAGTACTTGAACCTTCCCATTTCAAATTTTTATTCTTCAGGTGAGATTGAGTCAGTACAGTGGAAGTTGTGTTACCAATACCATATTTACTTTGTGTATAGAGGTCTAATGACAGGAAATTAGCAATACGGTCGTTACCTACAATACCCCATCCTAAACGAAGTTTCATGTTAGATACAAAAGGAAGATTCTGTTTCATGAATTTTTCTTCCGAGATACGCCATGCAGCGGAGAAAGCCGGGAAAAATCCCCATTTATTTTTGTATGAGAAAACAGTAGAACCATCCGCACGTACAGTAGCTGTCAGCATATATTTGTCGTTGAATGAATAATTTCCCCGCGCAAAAAATGATAACATGGTTTTATCTCCAAACGAGGTGTTTACTTTACTGGGAACTGCACCTAGACCTAGATTGTCATTACCGATATTATCTGAAGGGAAATTTTTTGCTTGTCCCAATAAGAATTCGGAACTTCTGTATGCGAGTTCCTCACCTAACATTATTTCATAACGATGTTGCTTTATTTTTTCTACCCATGTTAACTGGTTGTAATTGGTCCAACGTTTTTCGCGTCCCATCTGAGTTTCTCCATAAGGCATTTGACCATTAGTGTAGGCCTGTCTTGTCTGAGTTTTGTAGAATACATCTCTACGGGTGTTGGTCGTATTGTATGTACCAGCTGTCTTAAATGTTAATTTCTTAGTGATTTTTGCAGTAAGAGACAAATTGGCACTCCACATTTCAGAGCGCTTGTTGTCTGTCGTATTTTCAGCTTGTAGGATGGGGTTCACCTGTGCTAGACTTTCGCCTGTTTCCAACATAGCCGGGTCGATGGCACTAGCCAGTAGTTCTTCATTGGTTTTAGCCAGACCTCCTGTAGGACGTGATCTTAATATCTGTCCTAACATATTGAAACGTCCTCCATCACCGGAAGTTCCGGCACCTTCTTTCAATGTATTGGAATAATTGATAGTAGCATCGGCTGTAATATACTTATTAATCTTCTGATTGATACGAACTTTACCGGTTGTTTTAGTAAAACCGCTATTTCTGAAAATACCGTTTTCTTTGTAATGAGAGAAAGAAGCAGAGTATTTGGTACCGTCATTACCTCCTGTTACGGAAATGTTATGATCTTGCGACCAAGTAGGACTGAAAGTTTCTCCTTGCCAATCTACAGATTCTACTCCAATATAGTCGTCCAAAGTACGATATTTGTAATACTCCCCTGTTTCGGAATTGATTTCGTTGCGGTAATAACCGGGGATAAACTTGGTATCTAGTTCTCCCTGTAGTTTTACAAATTCATAGGCGTTGAGCAAGTCTAATTGTTTGGTGATTTTACGATAAGTAGCAGAACCATTGTAGCTGACTACTGGTCTACCTACCTTACCTGATTTAGTGGTTACCATCACTACACCATTAGCTGCGCGCGCACCGTAAATAGCTGATGAAGAAGCATCTTTTAGAATTTGAATAGATTCAATATCAGAGTTTGCCAAGTAGTCAATGTTGTCAACTTGGAAACCGTCAACAATGTAAAGGGGAGTAGCGTCACCGTTTAATGTTCCTACACCACGAATCTTAATATCAAATCCTGCGCCTGGAGTTCCGTCAGTTTGGGTAATTTGTACACCGGCCACTTGACCTCCTAAAGCTGCCATAACAGAACTGCTTTTAAATTCTTCTATATCCTTGGCGGCAACAGAAGCTACAGAACCAGTCAAGTCACTTTTTTTCATAGAACCATAACCCACTACAATAACTTCATCAAGCACTGCATTGTCCGGTTCCATTTTAATGTTTAACTTTTTGTCTGTTTGCGCAATTTTCACTTCTTGATTTTTATAACCAATATAGCTGAATACCAGTGTTGAACCTTTTTGGGCTTGGATAGTAAAGTTACCATCAAAATCAGTTGTCGTTCCGGTTTGACTTCCTTTTACCATGACGGTAGCACCAATCATAGGCATGTCTGTTTCGTCTACTACCACACCTTTGACGTTTTGTGCCGAAACACAGATTGTAGCTATGAGAGCTAAGAGGGTGAACCACCCTCTTTTGCTTATTGCTTTTGTAGATATATTGTACATAATTGTAATGTCTTTTAATTTAGAAATTTTCATCAAACCATATCAATAATGGGAATGCTTTGGGACAATTCTTATCAGAGCTTAATTTGCCTGAATCTCCATCTGTTCTATAGGTCATTTGACCAGTCATAATACCATTGGCAAATTGTCCGTTTTCTTCTCCATACGCAGGATCACCAAACCATTTATTGGGATTAATGGTGACAGCCCATCCTTTGGTCGGGTCGACATAACCTAATGCATCTGATAACTTCTTATTAATTTTATTAGAAATTCCATCATAATAGGACATAGGTGCTCTTGCTCCATAATTGGGTGCTTTTGATCCATAATAATTACGCCATACTTGGTTCATAAAATAGGTTGGATCAGCTGGAGTTGGAGGATTTGTATTGTTATTGTTGGTGCTGATTGCCCCCGATTTATGTGTTTTAGGTCCTTCCAGATTTTGATAACGGAATGAACGACGATAATCCATTACAAATTGTGAAACATCTGTTACTCCGACTAACGTAGGTTCTACAGAAATTCCTCCCTTTCTTGGGTTTACTTTGAATACAAATGGAGTATATTCTATTCTAATAGAATTTGTACTAGGATTAAAGTCAAATGCAATGAAAGTTTTAAAAGTTCTTGCAAGATCACCTTCTCCGGCTGTGGCTTCTACTATTAGATAAGCGATAGGAGCATCAGCTTCTTTGAAATTATCCGGGGAGAATCGAACTACACCTGTTGCTTCATCTATCATAGGATATCCTGTTTGATTAGGATCGTCTAAATTGAATTTAGTGGCTATCTTCCATTTGAAAACAATACCTTTATCATCTAAATTCGTTTCTGGAGTTAAAACCAAACTACCCAATTCTGCTGCACTTCTAATACGATATTGTGAAGCTTCTGTTGCCTTATCCAATCCGAGGTTATTACCGTAATATACATACACTATATTATTAGGATTTGGAGTAACTGTTAATAAGAAAGTTGTGATAGTCGGATTTCCCTTACTGTTATCAGCTTGTACCTTAACTTCATATCTGCCTTCTGGTATACTATTTCCTTTTTTTGCAGTGATCTTACCATTACTCGGATTGATAGTCAATTGTCCTTCAAACTTTTGGTCAAGGTCTACGAATGAATAGGTGACATAGTTTCCTTGCATTCCTTCTTTGGGTTGAGCTGATATAGGCGCGTATTGTGCTATCTCTAAAGCTGCGTATTCAAATCCTGATATAGGAGTGATTTCATCAACTACTTGAATTGTGAATTTAGTTGGCATTTCTACACCTTCAGGAGCGAATTTGTTGGAAACTTTTATAGTGATTTCATAGTTTCCGGCTTCTGTGATACCATGTCCTTTAGCGATTGATATAGCTCCGGTTGTTTCATTGATAGTCACTTTTCCTTCTGCTATTTCCGGAATAATGTTAGCTATACTGAACTTAGCTTCCTCTGTTGAACCTTCAATGACAGGTATAGGACTGATATATTCAGTTTGTCCGTTCGTTTCAGACTCTTTCTCCATGATACCTTTATTGGTAGCGTTATACGTTACATCTATTGGTTTGGAAGTCAGATTGAATGTGATAGCATCAGCAAATATACCTTCTCCTGCTAAAGTAGTCAGTTTTAATGATACTTTGTGCAAACCCGGTTTCATCTTCTTTATAGCCTCTTCATCTGGATTAATAGAAATAACTCCACTTTGAGAAATTTTGAAGAATTCTTTCTCCGGACCATCTGCTATTGCATAACCGCCGCTGGGGATTGTGACGTGTTCACCTTCTGTTATTACTTTTGCAGTAGCTTTCGATTCTCCAATTTCTTCAAAGTCGATTTCAATATAATCAGGTTCTACTTTAATTCCATCGGGAACGCTGGGCAACATTTTTACTTGTATGGCATCTTTGAATTCATGGTAGTTGCCATTGCTATTACATCCTACAGAGATGGAATATAATCCCACCGGTAGATTATCAGAGTTAACAATTCGAACACTACCATCCTTGCTGTCAATGATAAATGATTCGGATGTGTATGGTTCACCATTAAAAGTGATTCCGGTGATAACGAAATCTGTCGGTTCACCTCCTGTATATGTAGGCTTTTCAATCACTGCATTCATTGATGGACCTATATCAGTGAGGCTGTAATAATAGATGGCAAAGCCAGTTGTGTTGGTAGTCTCTGTATCCGTGCATGAGAAGCCTGTAAGAGTCAGGACTACTATAGATAAGATTGCCAGGAATCTAGAGGTTAGTTTTTTTAAATTCATAGTGTTATGATATTAGTTATTATTTTCTGGTATTGTATAGCTTAACTCATAAGGAGTACCATTTACCGTGACTTTGATAGCAACAGCTTTTCCTGTGTAACCTCCATCGGTAAATTCAGCATTAATTGTGGTACCTGTTGGATTGGAAGTCGGGTATATGACGGTAATAGCACGAATTGTTTTTCTATCTTTGTTCTTTCTAAGTGAAATTTTATATCCTAAACGATTTTCAATATTAACCACACCATGATCATTGGATACGTTGCTTTTAAAAGTTGCAGATGAATCATAATCTTCAGATGATGTATAAATAACAATATTGTTATTATCACTGTAGTTAGTATGTATGCCATGGGCTGCTTTGGAATTCGAATTGTCGAAAGTTATTTCATTTTCAGGTGCACAAAGATTGAAATTCAAATTGTATTTGCCTGTATTATACGCTTCTTCAGGATTTTTCATGTATAATTCATCAACAAGCACAAAGAACTCTTTGTTGGCGTGGAATACAGAACGTCTATGGGTTAGAGATGAATTTTCGTATGGTTCATTCTCTGTAACTATGTAATTTGTATTGTCTTGTGTTCCTTTATGGACATAATGGCCTTCCATCTTATTGATATTTGTGGTCGTAATCGTCATTGTATTATGCCAGAAACTTTGGTTATATTTATCTCTGGCGGGATCACCACTATATGCATATACACCTGCATCAGGGAAGAAGTTACGTCCTTTATGGAATAAGCTGAATGTATTATTATCCGCTTGACAATGCCATTTCTTTTTAGGATTATAGTTGTTCTTTAAAATGAACATGGACACTTTACTAGGGTCTTGATCCCATCCATTACGTAGCATGTAATAACCGGAATATTCGTATGCTTTTAATGTATAAGTTGGTTTTTTACCTTCTTTACCTTGGGTAGCCATCCATTTCATACCTTCGTTGTCCGGAAACATCTGTGCATAGCGTGTGAAATTCTTTATCAACATACTCTTTTGCATACGTCCTGAACGAGTGTCGTTAAAATTTTCTACAGAGTAGTTCGGATAAACTAAGTCCATCACAAATTCTGTTGCTTTACGTAAGGACGGCATATAATCGGCTGAAAAATAATGTGCTTTATTATTCTCTTTAGCCACTTCGTAGGCGTTATAGAAGTCTGAAATAGCACCTACATGATAACTCGGGTCAAGCTCGTTTTGTATACCGTCGGGATTGAACTGTTCTTTTATTTGTTCATTTAATTTGCGGGTACCTTCTTCCACCCATTCTTCTGCTTTCTTTAGTTCTGGGAATAAAACACCAGCTAAAGTCAGTGAATATAACTGTGTTACTAATATATTACCTTCCGGTTTATAGAGTTTGCGGATGCTCTCCACTTGATCTACATACTGAGTGAGAAAGATGGATAACCATTCAGGAGTGAAATTGGCAGAATGTATATAATAGGTCATTAAATCTGCTTGTGAGCTAACTCGCTCTGCGATTTGTAATCCGGACCATGGAAAATATTCATCCTTAATAACTTCCGGACATGGATAATTTTTCATCCAATCGGTGAAAACTTCTTTCCAAGACAGTATGTATTTCTCGTCTTTAGTCATGTAATACGCTTTAGCTTGAGGTACCATCCACTGATGACGATGACGCTGATATTTGAACTCATTATCTGTTATGCCGTCAACCTTTAAGTCCCAATTTATTGTTCCATCACTATTTTTGAAAGAATAGTAAATATCTTTCGACTCGTCTCTAACTCCATCGGTTTCTCCTCTAGTTTCAGGGAAGTTCCTTACATAAAAGCGATAGTCCAGAGCTTGATTTGCAATGTTTAGTTCCACTGCTGATGCTGTAGTTCCTAAAAGAGTTACATTCGGGTTTACTACATCTGTACGCATGCGATAATAATCTAGTAATGCATTAGCAGCTAATTGATAGTTTCCTGCTTCATAGTACTGTTTTACTTTTTCTAGACCTTTATAATCTAGATTGATAACTTCAAATAGTTTTTTTTCAATTCCTTCACCTTCATCGGGAAGAATGTTTTCTTTGTCGTTGTTGGGTTCTCCAATGATTAATTCGTCTTTGTCGTCTGTGCAATTAGACAGAAAGAACATTGCGAATAAACAAATAAAGATGTTCTTCATACTTTATTAGGTTTTAATTATTAAAAGTTATATTTTACTGTTTGCAAATGTAATCTGTTTATTTAGAAATGATGATTTGTCCTGTTCACACTTTGTTCAAAAAATGATTTTTTGATATTAATATTGTTGAATCATATATTAATAATGTTTAGAAAAACGGTTTTTAGGCTGATATTAAGCTTTTTATACATCATAATGTAACTTTCATTATTCTTTTATGAAATGAACTAATTCATTTTGATACGGGAGGGAAATGGTACGGAGACGAACTAAACGCTAGTTGTCAATAAGAGATAAGCTGTCTTAATACTGTGTTTAGTTTCCTATCTTCTATAAATAATAATTAGCTCTACATTCTAGTTTGTGTTCTACTTAAGTCGAACGATAGAACCACTTAAGTTGAACTATCGCTCCACTTAAGTGGAACGCAAATTTATTAGGGAACGAAGAAAATAATAGCTCCAAGAAGAATTATTAAAAAGACTATTGTGCTAGATTAATCCTTGTAACTATGAATTTAGCTCAAAACCCTACTGAAAAAAAGAAAAGTACTGTTTTATACATTGGGGTTGTTTGTTATGTATAAACTCTCTTCCAATCCAAAAATATTATGATTTTTATGGATTGGATTCCGTAAAAATCATAATATTTTTGGATTTACCTCTCTAGTTGTTTATCCCTTTGCCTTCTTAATATACTCTGTAGGCAAACATCCGAAATACTTTTTGAAACTCGTAGCAAAGTAAGACGGCGTATTAAATCCTACCATTGTGCTGACCTCTGCTATTGTATAGCGGCCATCCTTCAGTAGTTTTGCCGCTTCATTGAAACGAATCTTGCGTATAAAGTCGATAGTCGATTCACCTGTGATAGCTTTCAATTTGAGGTGCAGATTAGAACGGCTCATATTCATTTCTCTGGCGAACTCGTCGGTAGAGAATTCAATATTATCCATATTCTTTTCTACGATGGCAACGGCACGTTTCAATAAAGCTTCATCCATGGCGTTGAACGTAATCTTTTCCGGTTCCACTTCCAGAGATTTGGAATACCGTTCAAGCATACGCCTGCGGGTACGCATCATATTCTGTATCTTCGTAGTCAGGATAGCCAGCGAGAATGGTTTCGGGATATAATCATCTGCGCCCATTTGCAGGCCTTCCATCTGATCTTTGGTTTCGCTTTTGGCAGACAGGATAATCACAGGAATGTGACAGGTACGGATATTCTGCTTCACATTCTTGCATAGCTTGATACCATCCATCACAGGCATCATGACATCAGTCACAATAATGTCCACTTCATTCTCTTTCAGCTTTTCCAGGGCTTCTTCACCATTTCCGGCTTCCAGTGTATTGAAAAGTTCGGCAAGTCCGCTACTTAGATAATGGCGGATTTCATTATTGTCTTCTACGATAAGAATCGTACCACGTTTCTTGTCACCAGTTTCGATCGTTTCGTTTTCTACTTTTTCCGTATCAATGAAATACATCTCTTTCGAGTTGGTAGAATAAACTTGGTCCTCCTCATTTTTCGCGTCATTAGAAGCTAATTCGGAAGATTTGTAGATGTTTATATCCTGTGGCAGATAAACAGAGAAAGTACTGCCTTTGCCTTCTTCACTGTCTAACTCAATACGTCCGTGATGCAGTTCCACCAAACGCTGTACCAATGACAGCCCGATGCCGCTTCCTACGTGCTCACTCTCTATCTGATAGAAACGTTCGAATATTTTTCCCTGCTTGTTGATAGGAATACCAATACCGGTGTCACTAACTTGCAGTACCAGCCAATTGTTTTCCTCTTTCAACGTAACAGTAATGCTTTGCCCGCTTTCTGTATATTTGAAAGCATTTGAAAGCAGGTTATTAACGATCAGTTCCAGATAATTCGGATCGAAAAGTTCCTCTTTTTCTTCCAGTTCGGAGTGGAGAGTATAAGTAATCTTCTTGTGGCGTGCCAGTTTATCGTAGAACAAGAAATTATCCTGTATCAGTTGATGCGCATTCTCTTTCTTTACTTTCAGCTCAAAAACTCCCAATTCGGCACGGCGATAATCCATCAACTGGTTGACAAGATGCAACAGACGATTGGCGTTGCGTTGGATATATTCCAGTTGGTTACGAGTCCAGCGATCACTAATCTTATTGATTATTTCTTGTAAAGGAGCTAAGATGAGAGTTAATGGCGTGCGAAGCTCGTGCGAAATATTGATGAAGAAACGCATCTTCATCTGGTTGATTTCTTCTTGATGCTCCTTGTCCCTGCGTTCAAGTTCCAGTTCCGCTTCCATACTCTTACGCATCCAGAAGAAGCGGAAGACGAAAGTGATAAACCCGATAAAAGTGGCGAGGAAAATCATGATTGCCCACCAGGTCTTGTACCAGATAGGGAGAACTATGATTTCCAACATTGTAGGTACAGTATTCCATTTTCCGTCACTATTGGCAGCTTTTACCAAAAAGTGATAAGTGCCTTGTGGTAGGTTGGAGTAGGAGACAGTACGTTTATCTGTCAGATAATACCACTCTTTGTCATATCCTTCCAGTTTATAAGCGAAAGTGTTATGTTGTCCGGAAATATAATTGGATACTACAAATTCAATCGTGAAAGCTGTTTGCCATGATTTCAGGGTGATACTTTCTGTTTCATTGATATTTTTAGTCAGGATACCGGTTTCATCATCCGGGCGAACTGTCTTGTTAAACAGTTGAAGTTTAGTGATAACTACCGGAGGCGTATAAGGGTTATCCAGCAACAGTTCCGGGCGGAAAGTAGTGATCCCGTTGATACCCCCGAAATACATTTGACCGCTCGAAGTGCGGCAGAACGAAGAAGTATTAAACTGATTACTCTGTAATCCGTCGGATTCCGTAAAATTACGGAACCTCTCTGTTTCCGGATTGAAACAGGAAATACCACGGTTGGTACTTACCCAAAGACGTCCGAAAGTATCTTCCAGAATACCATATACCACATTGTTAGGCAAACCGTTAGCCGTAGTATATCGTTTGATTTTCTTTTCTTTCTCATTAAAACAGTAGAAGCCTTCACGCGTACCTACCCAAATGATACCGTTGGCAGCCTCGTAAATGCAATTGGTAAACGTCTTTGTTACAGATGATTCCGGCAGAATAGGCACCTTTTCTATCTCGATTCCTTCCTGCTGAAAGACAGATATACCTTCCTCACCCCCGACCCAAAGCCGTTTATGGGAATCTCTGAACAGGATTGTGATTCGTTGTGAAGTAAATGGAGTACCGTCCTTTTCCTTATCAATGGTGGTAAAACTCTTTTTTTCCGGGTTAAAACTAACCAGAGCACTTAATGTCCCCAATAAGAGATTCCCTCTTTTGTCAGGAAGAATAGCATATACATTCTCATTCACCAACTGGCTGTTCAGCTGATTGAAACTTTCCATTTTTCCACTGTTTCGATGGAGGACAGTCAGTCCGCCGGCATGTGTCCCTATATATACAAGTGATTTTTGTTCATCTACATATACGGCTTTGATATTGTTGGAACCAATACCGATTTCCCGTTCGTCTTCCTGTAAGATATAGTGCGTAAACTGTTGTGTCTTTGTATTATACAGATTCAAACCACCATCATTCGTTCCTATCCATAAGTTCTTATCCTTATCTTCCGTAATGCAGCTGACTACGTTATCGCTTAGAGAATTCTTATAGGGAATACGCTGGATATTCTTGAATCTGTTGCGGATAGGATGGTAATAGTTCAATCCCCCGAAATAGGTTCCAAGCCACATACCTCCTTGCGAATCCATAAAGATACTGCGAACCGAACGTTGTGACAAACTGCCGTTTTCTACCGGACTGCTACTGTAGGAAACGAAAGAATCGCTTCCTTCATGATAAATGTTTAGATCATTGAACGTTCCTATCCATAAGCGATTTTGCGAATCCAGTGCCAGAGAGCGGATATAATTGGAACTGATACTTTTAGGATTGGAAGAAGAATGATGATAAGCCTTGACCTCTTTCGTTTTCGGATTGAGCAGAAGCAGACCGGCTCCTTCGGTAGCTACCCATATACGGGTAGGAGATTGCTGCAAAATGGCCTGAATCTGTTTCGTTTCCGTTATCGGAGTAATCTTTTCCAGTTTCTTTTGAGGAATGGAATAGCTGTAAAGCCCATCAACCGGGGTACCGATATAGATAATATCACCTTGTCTGTAAAGAGCTGAAGCTATAAGCTTGTGCATAGCGGCACTAAAAGAATCATCAACGAATCGTGATTCTTTAATATCGAACATAGTCAGACCTTCTTGTGTGCTTATAAGCAACTGTTCCGGTGAGATTTCTGCAATACCATTGATTTGTTGCCGTTTGCCTTTTTTCTCGTAGAAGAAATTTCTGAATTTGTCTTTTTCTTCGTCATAATATGACAAACCATCCCGCGTACCGATCCAGACACGTCCCTGACTGTCAGTTTTTACGATTCGTGAAATGTCATTAGCAATACTGTTCGGATCCTCTTCATTATGTTGATAAACTGTAAATGAATACCCGTCATACTTGTTTACTCCATCATAGGTCGCGAACCACATATTACCTCTTTGGTCCTGATCGATAGAAAATACGGTGCTTTGTGACAATCCTTCGTTAATAGAAATATAAGAGAAGTTAATTTGCTCCGGAACTTCAGAAAAAACGCAATTAACCCCTATACATAGAAAGAGTAGACAGATTGTTGTTTTTTTAAGGCTGTTCATTATTAGTTCATAAGATTAATAATGGCATCAAAGATAGCAAAATCTTTTATATGGAGGTATTCAATAGAGAGAAAGTAAATATAGGGAATGAAAAAATACCACCGATTATACAGATTAGCACGGATTTTTATATCGACAATCTTCGAATTACAATTAAATCTGTGTTAATCTGTGTTTTCTCATCACAGAGACCCCAGATTCACAAACTGCGGCACCTTCCATGCCATCTTTTGCAGTTTGGTCCATACAGCAGGCATTCCATGACTCCGGTACATCCGCACATCCTCCTCCCACATCTGTTTCCTCCGCTTGCTGTCCGTGCTTAGTCCTCCCATCCGCATCCTTACAATATATTCGTTCAGGTATTCCACTTTCAGGTCCGCTTCGTACAAGTAGCGGAACAGCAGATCCGAATCCGCTGCAATCCGGTAACTTTCGTCATACAACCCCAACCGGTCCATACAAGCCTTGCGGATGTAGCAGGTAGGATGCAGCGGCAACCATCCGTGCCGCACTTTCCATTTGCTGTAGCTTCCCCCTATCCAGTTACGCACCACCCGGTTCGTGTCGTCTGCATCAACAAACAGCCCGTTTCCATACACAAAGTCCGCACCGGTTTCCTCAAACCGTCTTACAATCCGGCTGATGATGTCCGTAGCATAAAGAAAATCATCCGAATGCAGCAGCCCCACGATATCGCCCGTCGCCACCCGTATTCCTTTATTGATACCCTCGTACATTCCGCTGTCAGGCTCCGAGATAATCCGGGTAATGCGATCGCTGTACCGTTCAATTACCTGTAACGAACGGTCCCGGCTGGCTCCATCCACCACAATGTATTCAATGTCCGGATAATCCTGTGCCAGTACGCTTTCAATGGCATGTGCGATGGTCGCTTCCCGATTGAAACAGGAAGTGATGATAGAAACTTTCATAAATTCAAATAATTCTCCTTCAAATACGCCTTGATTTTTTCAGCGTCGTGGCCGAAGCGTTTCTTGATTTCATACACTTTTGCATCGGCCAATGTCCGATACCACCACCCTTGCAGAAAATGCCACAAGAACCCCTCTTTACCGTCCAGAAAACCCAATCGGATAAAATAGCGAAGAAAGAAAAAGGCGAATGCCCGCCAGAACAAAGGTAATTTGATGTATTTTAGTTTTTTCTTCCGAATGGCCGCAGAATGGGCACCGGAATTCACAACATCATTCTCATACAGCCCATATTCTGTCATAAGCAAATCAATGGCTTCCCGTGTTGCATAACCGTTATGCTTAGTTGTCCACCAGGTTAAGCCATTCAGATTGTCATCGTAAAACGGATGTTTTAATTCTCCTATTATACCTTCAGATAGCTGAATATGTTCATCCATAAAACGATTCTCACATACTGCATATCTAATTTTGAATAATCGCAATAAAATGAGCGGTATAATTCCATGTCTGATATATTTCCCCATAAAAATACGCAAACAAGGAGCTGTAAATCCATTGATGTCTTTAGGAAGAAAAGGAAGGGTTTGGTGTAATTCTTCAATCAATTCATCCGAAAGATACTCATCTGCATCCATACGCCAGACCCACTCAGTTTTAATAGGCAAATTTTGCAATGCCCAATTAAATTGTTTGGAATAATTTTCCCAAGGATGCTGATAAACTTCTGCCCCTAATGATCGAGCGATTTCTACTGTACCATCTGTTGAATAGCAATCTACCAGATAAATATGTTTAGCAAACTTTTGGGCATTATGAATACAACGTTCAATATGAACTTGCTCATTATAAGTCAGTATGATTACAGAAATGTCTAACATTGTTTCATTCTTTGATTATTCTATCCTTAATATATTTCGCCGGATTCCCCCCCACTACAGTCCACGCCTCTACATCCTTGAATACAGCCGCTCTGGCTCCTACAACGGCGCCTTCACCAATAGTCACTCCAGGACCGATAAACGCTTCTGCGGCTACCCAAGCTTTATCCCCAATAAGAATAGGTTTTTCTGTTTGTTCGTGACGTTATGAGGATATATTATGGGAAGCCGTACACAGATAACACCTCTGAGAGACAGTAGCATTAAAACCTATGGTAATCGGAGCCGCATTATAACAATCAACCCCGGAAGCAATACAAGCATAATCTTTCATTTCCAAATTCCAAGGCATGAATATGGTAGCAGAAGCATAAACATTAGCCGTTTTAGCAATTTTGGCACCAAATAAACGAAGTAAAAAACGTTTCCATGGCATTAACGTACTTTTTGGGAAAGGACGTGCAAACACACTCCAACAGATAGTCCATACCATCCGTTTTATCCGATTCCGTGTTGAATATGGCGACATAAAATAAACTCTATTTTCCATCTTCATTGCATTCCCTTTTTCACCATCATCTCCATCTTCTCCTTCTTCCCCCTCGTCGCCAGCATATTATTAATCTGCAACCGCACATTGTCCACGGTGCCGCCCGATATAAGGTTGGCAGCAAAAGGCAGAAGTTTCTGAATAAAGGCAGCTTTTACCACAATTTCCTTACGCACATGTCCGTCTTCGAGCATCAGCTTTACCACATCGGCCAATTCATACGCCGAATTGCAATTGCCAATCTGTTTCACATAGAAACGTAACTTTTCCACATCATGCACATACCTGTACAACTCCTGTTCCTGCCGTGTCATCGTTTCGTTTGTATTGACAACCTCTTTTCTCTGACCAATAGAATCAGCAAATTGTTCTCCATAAAAATACTGAACAACAGAAGTAGCCGAAGGCACTATCGTATTCGTCCCACCGTTGATATTAATAACGATTCTTGTTTTATCATCCATTTTCGTGATGTAAAAAGTTTATTTTAATTTTTTCATGCAAAATTGCGCTGTGGATGTGTCAAATAAAGTAACACTTTCATTCTGGTATGTTGAACTGAGCAAGAAATATTCCTATTTGGATGCTCCTACTTAATAAGTCTCAACAAACACTCAATAAAATCTCAATGCTTCTCAATGAACATTCTCACTCCACTAAATTGACATATATTCGCATCATATCTTACTAAAAAACACACATACATTATGAAAGAAAGCATTATGAGTTTTTTCCATGCCCCCGTCACCAACAAGGTGCCGGCGGGCGTATGCAACCTGACCGGACTTCACACTTACCTTACGTCCGACAAACAACTGGAACAACTGACACACGAGGTACGCTCCACACTGGCCGACGGACAACTGTTCCGGAAAAAGAAGCAGCAGTTGCTGCCTTATGTCACACCGGCCGGCATCTTTCCTTACTGCAAAGAGCTTTGTCTGACGCTTCCCTCCGGATTGTTCGTCATCGACATCGACCATCTGGACACCGCCGCCGAGGCGGAGGAATGGCGCAACCGGTTGTTTGCCGATGACGTGCTTCATCCCGACCTTGCCTTTATCAGTCCCGGTGCCAAAGGAGTCAAACTGTTCGTCCCTTATCGGTTATGTCCGAACGAAAGCATCAAAGAATCGTTCGACAAAGCCTTGCATACCGCCTGGGACTACCTCGAATGGAAACACGGTCTGAAAGTAGACACCGCCAACTCCGACATGTCAAGAGCCTGTTTCCTGGCGCACGACGCGGGGGCGAAGG
>ERZ791620.596-NODE-596-length-18240-cov-1.880286_pt1 | contig 18240 bp, 15 predicted proteins | sample MGYA00509962_ERZ791620 | MGnify/ENA primary metagenome ERZ791620 (study PRJEB30046, sample SAMN00715162) | human gut metagenome | study: EMG produced TPA metagenomics assembly of the A metagenome-wide association study of gut microbiota in type 2...
AGCATAATATTCAATAGCAGCTGCATCATCCGGATGGGTATCAAGATAAAGCATAGTTTCAACAAGTGCAAAGCCAAGTTCATAAATATTCTTCATAATCATAGCTTTTTCATTTCTAATATTATTACAACAATTCATGACCTGCCTCCTGTAAATGGTTTATCAAGTACAGGAAACATTGTTCCCCGCATAATTGCCCGCGAAGGCTCATATAATTCATCCCAACGCTGCCACGGTACATAGCACATCGCCGGAACCTGTTGTGTCATCATCATAAAATAAGCTCCATATACATGTATCACTACAGTATATGGAGCTTTTCACTTATTGTTGTATGTCCTGTCAGGATATATGATGCTGTGTTTTTATATAACAGCATCTATCTTAATATGACATAACCTCATATCCATCCTCAGTCACATGCACCATTATTTCCCACTGTGCTGAGTACGAATCATCATCCGTATATATTGTCCAGTTGTTGCCCTCGTCTATATATATGTCTGGAAGTCCCGCATTTATCATTGGCTCAATTGTGAATACCATGCCAGGTGCCATGACCATTCCTGTTCCCTTCTTAATTACATAACTTACAAATGGGGTTTCGTGAAATTCAAGACCTATTCCATGTCCACCAACTTCTCTTACTACTGAATATCCATTAGCCTTTGCATGTTCATTTATTGCCGCCGCAACATCTCCAAGATGTCCCCATGGCTTAACCTGTGCAAGACCTAACTCAACACATTCTTTTGCAACATCCACCAGCTTCTTATGTTCTGGTGCAACATTACCTATGCAGAACATTCTTGATGAATCCGAAAAATATCCGTTTAAAATTGTAGAACAGTCTACATTTATGATGTCACCATCCTTTAAGATGACGTCCTTTGAAGGAAATCCGTGACAAACCTGCTCATTTACCGATGTACATACGCTGTAAGGATAACCCTCATAGTTGAGTGGTGCAGGGATGCCGCCCATGCTGGTGGTCATATCATAGACTATTTTATCAATCTCTGCGGTGTTCATACCCTCGTGGATATGCTCTCCTATGTAGTCGAGCACTGCGACATTTATCTTGGCGCTCTCCTTTATTCCCGCTATCTGGTCAGGTGTCTTGATGATTGAATGGCTCGGTATCTTATGATGTGCCTCAGCAAGCTTTTCAAGCTTCATATCAAATGCCGCATGACAGGTCTTATATTTCTTTCCGCTGCCACACCAGCAAGGGTCATTTCTTCCAATTTTTGTTGACATAAAATCTTCTTTCTAGTGATCAAGAGTAACGTTTCCCATATCGACTCTTTTCCACACTTTTTCTTTTATTTTATAGTTATTTTTCTCCAGCAGCTTCTTATATCTGCCTCCCGAGAAATCATAATCCGTTATATCGGCATTGTCAAGCCCTGCATATATTTCCTGATATTTCCGGGCTATTGCAGACTTTTCCATGGACGAGTAAATGTCATTTTTTTCGACTCCAAGCTTCTTTGCACCATCTATATCAGACAAATCATACCAGAAGTCCTTCTCTGAGTTTTTCAAAGCTTCTTTCTCGTCGTCAGTAAGTGTAATGCTCTCTTTTTTGGCCATCTCATAAAAAATCTCATCGTGAATGGCCATGGACATAGCTGCTTTACGCGCTGTAACACGGACAAATTCACCGTTTGTGTGGATATTCCAATACTTGTTTGGATTACCGGAATCATACACAAGGGCCTGCTTCTCGACATTCATCTCCTCAAATGCCACATAAAATGCCATATCGCGCAGTGTCAGCTCTTTCCCATTCACGGTAACAGCCACGTCATCCAGATGCTCATTGTATACAATATTCTGCTTCATATCATGATAATTATATGCATACACACCGGCTATGACAGCCAGCACTGCAAGTATAATTGTTGTGATGTGTTTTCTTATTTTGCGCAAAGCTTTGCAACCACCTGATTTATGACCTTTCCGTCAGCCTTACCCTTGAAATGCGGCATGACTGCCTTCATTATCTGTCCTTTGTTTCCTGTTGCGATTACATCCGAGAACTGCTCTGTGAGCTCCTTTTCTACCTCTTCTGCCGACATCATTGCAGGAGCGTACTCCTCAAAGATTGCATATCTGGTATTGTACTCATCAAGCAGATCTGTTCTTGTGGCAGGGCATGTGTCAATCTGCTCCTTCACGGATTTCATTTCCTTAAGGATGACCTTGTTGACAAGCTCCTCCGGTATATTGTCTCTGCAGCCCTCATCTATTGCCGCCTTTTTGGCTGCCGATACAAGTGAGGATATAGCATCCTTTCTTACCTTGTCTCTTGCTTTCATTGCTGCAATCATGTCTTTTTGTAATTGTTCCATCTGCATGGCTTGTTCCTCCTGCTTTTCTTACTTTATTTACAGGCTTGCTAGTTCGTTTTGTGCGAATTGGTGCCGTCTGTCTCTATAATACACCTTATGGATGGAAATTGCTATCGTTTATTGCAATGTGTTTGTTTCCTGAAAAAAGAGCCGGTAAGTATAATAAATATACTTATCGGCTCCTAACCATCCTATACAAGACGTCGTATAGCAAGTATTGTATGACACTGCACGCTTCTGTTTGCTGTGATGCCTGCCTTTGTGGACTGTGCCTCCACTATCACACCACCACCTGCATATATAGCTACATGTCCCGGATATACCACTACGTCTCCCGGCTGTATATTATCGAAGGATACGGCCTGTCCCACAGACTTAAATGCCTGTGAATATCTCGGTGTGCTGATACCAAAATGTGCATATACCTCATGTACAAAGCCTGAACAGTCTACACCGTTTGTAAGACTGTTTCCACCCCATACATATGGATTGCCCACAAACTGCATAGCGTATGATACCACAGAGCTTCCTGAAACTCCTGTTGAAGCACTCGGGTTCTTTCCACCGCCTGATGCATAATCACTGGCAATGCTTCCGCCCTTGCCGGCTCCACCACCATCATAGCTTGAACTGCTTGATGAACTATTCGCTCTGGCAGCGGCTGGGGCTGCCGCCCCCGCGTTCCTCCCCCCGCTATTTTTTACCCCGGCCCTCCATGCCCTGTCCCCTCGGGCGGCGGCTGCGGCTGCTGCCGCTGCTTCCTGCTCCTGAATGATTTTGCCCTGTGCCGTAATGATATTCTGATAATTATCTGCCTGCTGCTGTGCCTGAGCTATCTGGCTTGCATACTGCTCCTTCTGGTTTTCAAGAGCTACTATAGCCGCCTCGACATCTGCCTGCTGCTTCTCATAGTCATCCTGCATGGCTGTGAGCTCATTCATGTCGTTATCAAGCTTAGTACCAATCTCCTTCACCTGCTCAACTGCTGCCTGATAAGAATCCATAAGAGCACGATCCGAATCATATACATCTGACACGTACTCTATACGATTGAGCATATCTGTGATACCATTTGACTCAATAATTGCTGTCCAGATATTGTCCTCAGCGCTGTTTTCATACATGAACTGTATACGCTTCTTCATAGCGTCATACTGCTCCTGCTGCTTTTCCTGGGCTGCTGCAAGATCCTTCTGATTCTGCTCTATCTCTGCCTGTTTATTTGTGATATCTTTCTGAAGCTTCTTTTGTGCTGCAAGAATCTCATCAAGCTTTGCGGATTTATTCTTTATATCATCAGCAGTAGTCTGCTGCTGATCCTTTAGACCATTAATCTCATTCTTCTTATCCTTGAGATTCTGCTCAGCCTGTGACTTCTTCTTCTCTGCATCCTTCTGCTTCTGTGTCTTGGCATATACCTTCTCAAGTCCACTGTTTATGTATCCGCTAAATGTAGTGCCCTCTACTGCCGGTCCTGTAAAAACGAGTGCCGATGTTAACACAGTACATATAGCACGTGTCCATTTCTGATTCATTTTATTCCTCCTGTAATACGACGGTCAGATTGACCTTTCCTTCCACAATTTACGTTCAATATACATTCGGATATATTATCGCACAAAATAAATCTTTTTTCCACATCTTTTTGTAAATTTACAGAATTTTCCACATTTTATATAATGATATGATTAAAAGGTCAAAAGGTATTTTGCCCCTAATTTATGATTCACATGCGCGCTATTATAAGTCTATCATCAGGTTTGATGCTATCTGAGGTCAGAGCGTTTATTTCCATTATGTTTTCAACAGTGGTGCGGTATCTTTTTGCAATGTCCCACATTTTATCATCCTTCTGCACTATATAGCCAACCAGAGCTGCTTCCTCTTCAGTATCAGGCGCTATTTTTTCCTGCTCCACCGATGTTATGACTGACACTTCATCCTGCTGCAGGGCAATAGCGTTTATGCTGACAACACCCTTAATTTCATATTCACTGTTGTCGAGTAGATTGACCTGCACCTGGTCTACCTGCAGATTTACCTCGCAGCAGGTGTTGGCGTCCATGCCGGGTATCTCAACAAACTGTTCAAACGGCACAGAGTCTGTATGCATCTCTATCGGACAGCCATCGTCCTCCACAATATTCACACAGTTCACCTGCAATACACCTGACACAATAATTCCTGTGTCTGCATTTTTTATCTGTGCAATAGCGGCCTGCGTCTTTGTACCGCATATTCTTAAAATTCTCTTTTTACTGTTTTCTCTGTACAACTGCTCCAAAATACGGCATTTTGTGTCATTTTTCATAAGAAGGCTGCATACCTTCATCTTTTCAAATACAGGTTTTACCGGACATGATATGCTGTACATGTCATTGAGCACCTCTACTGTTTCCTCACTCCAGACCTTTCCATCCACCGCAAGCGCTGCCTCAATCGAAAGCTGCCTGAGCTCTCCGTCATAATCATTTTCCGCCTCAACCTGATGCATGGCAGGCTGTGTGCGAAGCCAGGCAATATTTCCGGCATTATCACCCTCACAGCGTATTTCATTTGAAAACCCCTCCTGCACCTCAAAGCAGCAAATTTCCTGTTCTTCACTCAGATACACTATACACGCATGACACTCGCCTGTCAGTGTGATATGGTCACGCTCGTATGTATACTCCAGATTTCTCATATCAACAAGACTTGATATGAGCTTGCATATATTCGGCTTGGTCTTTGGCAAGGTGACGACATTTTTAATTCTGACAATATCCCTTACAACACTGTCAAGCTTAAGCACCTTCATCTGCCCCATAAGCTGCTCCACGTCCTTGTCATCAATCCTTTGTGCAACCTCAAGATTTTCTTCCCTCTCTCCATAAAGCTCCACGCTTATAATGCCTCTGACCGAGAGCTTTCGCGAATTGATAACCCCAACCGTAAGCTCATCAAGCCCGGTATACACACGAACCGTATCCTTCTCGCAGACTCCTTGAAGAACAAGCTTCTCCTGAAACGGTATTGCATCCTTTATATGCTCCACTCTGTTTCCGCCGATATTTTCCTCCGGCTCATCGCCTTCAAAAACTTCATCTCTCGTATACAGCACTTCAAATTCAATACTTCCGCTCAGCCAGATATTCTCGCCTGACGCTTTTATCTCGTCAATCTTTACCTGCCCGTTCTGACAAACCACTTTGGAAACATCAGGCTTGTTGTCCTTTATGACATAATCCCTGTCGAAGCCAACCTGCGACATATCCTTTACCTTTTCTATGCATTGTCTGATTTTTTGTGTAATTAATTCCATAAAAAATACCCCACTTCAAATATGTATATAAAATACATATTCAAGATGGAGTAACTTTATGCAGATGCAAATATTTAAATTCATGATCATTATAATAAAGATGTAACATCTTTACTTCATGATACTAGCAAAGCTGCATCCTTATATCTTTTGTAATCACATCAGTGTAGGAGAAAGATAAGAGCTGTGGCGGATTCTGCTCAAACTCATCATCTATCAGAACCGTAAACACACTTGGGTATGCCTGCTGAATAACACCCTCCTGGATGTCAACCTTGTTGCGGCCGAGATCCTGCTGGATTTTTACCCTGTTGCCACACTGCTGGTGAATCGATGCTCTGACTTTTCTAATTTCTGTCTGTTCCATTTTAAGCCTCCTTATTGTGGGTATGCCCACTGGCACATAACTATAGTCCTCATGGTAACCAGTATTGTAACGACGGTGTCATATATATGAAATCAATCTCTGTATAAATATAAAACAGGTCAAATTAATCAACAATTATATCAATCAATATATTTGAATATATAAATATGCCACCACAATATCTAGTAACTTTACTATAGCAAAGTATCGCAGTGATAGCAATAGGGCATTAGTACTGATTGTCAGTTTTTTCGCAACTTTTAACACAATTTACGAAATTTTCACTCAAACACAACAGGCATTTCACTCAATTCCGTCTTTATTACTATATACGGATAACTCGCCTGATTGCTGATCTTCTCGCCCTTATCCGGGGCTATCAGACGCGTATCAAAATACATTGCCTTATCCTTAACATAAAACTGGTTAACCGTAATACTGTAGCCACCTGTCTCCTTTGTGCCAAAGCCTTCCGCTATGTATAAATATTCATCATCCTTGTACGTCAGCTTCATCGCCTTTGCCTTGTTTTCATTTATCTGCTTTTTAAACTCCTCCGGGATTTCATCCCCGCAAATCACCGTGTACTCAACCATCCTGTCACTCTCCGTGCCTGAAATATTTGCGCGGCAGCCCGAAATCACTGTCGTTTCCAATATCACAAGCACACCTGCAGCCATCACCAGAAATTTTCTCAATTTTTCTGACATTTTTTCCTCTCTTTCTTATCATACCGCTTATGATATGATATAATATCAAATATTGAACTACAATTTATATAGATTATGAAAAAGAGAGGTCAAATATGCGTTCAGTTTTAATCGTAATATTCGTATTTTTCTATCTGCTGCTCGGTCTTCCGGTGCTCGGAGCCATGTGGATAATACACAAATTTGCACCGGCATGGGCCGATATGGCACAGCTTCGCCTGGTACAGTGGGCTTTCCGTGTCATCATATTCCTAAGCGGAGCAGACATTGAATTTATAGGGGAGGAAAATGTGCCAAAGGACGAGGCTGTACTATATATAGGAAATCACCGTAGTTTCTTTGACATCATAATCACCTACTCCAGATGTCCACGCCTGACCGGCTACATCTCAAAGCAGAGTATCACAAAAATACCGGTGCTCGGACTCTGGATGAAGCGTCTGCACTGCCTGTTTTTGGACCGCGATGACATCAAGCAGGGACTAAAGGTCGTGCTTGCCGCCATAGATAAGGTCAAAGCCGGCATCAGCATATGTGTATTTCCCGAGGGCACACGCTGCAAGAACAAGGATGACCTGACAGATGTAGCGTCTTTCAAGGAAGGTACTTTCAAGATTGCCACAAAGAGCAAATGCAAGATAGTGCCAATAGCAATCATGGGAACAAATGAAATATTTGAAGATCACCTTCCATGGGTCAAAAAGAATCATGTGGTTATCCGCTATGGCACTCCTATTGATCCGGCAACACTCAGCAAAGAGGAACAAAAGCATCTCGGAGCTCATTGCAGAGAAGTGATTGTGGATATGCTTAAAGAAATGGTATAGTTTAAAAAATGGTGTAGCTAAAAAACCGCCCGGTCGGGCGGTTTTTATATTTCTTCTTCAAAATCCATTTAAACAATTAAATTTTATTTTCATCAAATATGTTTTACTTCAGAACAAGCACCGAATACGCCGGCAGCTTTGCCATTCCATCCTTATACGATGGTGCTTTCTTTGTAGTCTGAAGCATTGCAACTGCATCATTTACTCCCAATGAGGACACATCCACACTTGCTTCATCCTTTGATGGATTAAATACAAGCACTGCTTTCTCACCATTGTACTCTCTTGTAAATATACACACATTCTCGTTTGACAGATCCTTTTCGAAGGTATTTGTACCTCGTGCTATCTCTGGGAAAGCATTTCTTATTGATATTGTCTGCTTCACAAAGTTGTAAATAGAGTATGGATCGTCCATCTGCTTATCAAGGGTATCATATGTCTGCTCGGTTTCTTCTGCATTCTGAGGTCCCACACACATTCCCTTAGCTTTTGAATCCCCACTCCATCTCATGGCAAGACGCTTCGTCTCATCATTGGCTGCGCCTCTCATACCGATTTCATCTCCATAATACAGAAAAGCATTTCCTGGCATAAGAAGATTCATGGCCTGCGCCATCTTGGTTTTCTCCTCGGCATTATCTCCGTTGTAGTATCCTGCGCTGCGTCCCATATCATGATTTGTATAGAACGGCGCATCAATGTATGAGTCTGTATACTTCTTTATCTCATTTTCCACATCAACCAAAGCATTGCCGTATGTGCTGGCACCATGATTTGCTGTACCATTGAGTACCTTTCCGATATACCCATCCTGCTGTGAAAAATCAAAGTTGAACATACTGTCAATTCCACTCTTATAGTACTTCGCATACTCTCTGTATGTGGTCCAGCCCTCACCAACCATATAAGCATCAGCCTTTTTGCTCTTCACATTGTTCACAAGCCATGTGAGGTCATCTATAGTCTCTGTCTGGTTATTATTATTGTAATAAAGCACGGCATCCAGTCTGAAGCCATCCACACCACGGTCAAGCCAGAATGATGTAATCTTGTCAATCTCCCCTCTTACGGCTTCGCTCTGCAGGTTAAGGTCAGGCATGCTGTCTACAAACTGTGACTCGTAATACCAATTCGTGCCCGGCAGCTGGTTGTAGCCTCCGGCATTGGTTTTGCTAAAATTGTAGTAATCCACATAAGGACATTCCGAAGAATCCGGCTCTGCCCCATCAGGAAGCGACTTGATATAATCAGCAGCCGCCTTAAACCACGGATGCTCGTTTGATGTGTGATTTATTACAAAGTCAATAATCACATTTATGTTTCGCTTGTGACACTCCGTAATAAGCGCATCAAAATCATCCAGAGTACCATACTGCTTGTCAATATTCATATAATCCGTAATATCATACTTGTGGTATGAAGGAGAAGGCATAATAGGCATCATCCAGATTTCATTGCATCCAAGCCCCTCAATATAATCAAGCTTCTCTGTAAGTCCCTTTAAATCCCCTATGCCGTCACCGTCACTATCAAAAAAGCTGTATACGAACACCTCATAACAGGTTCTGTAATTGTCCTGAATCACATTAGGATCATTTTTCGCATTCATCTGCTCCATCGCAGAAGGCTTGTACTCCTTCTTTGCTGCAGTCTCGGTATTCTTTCCACCCGCAGCACATCCCGCAAGCATCGACACCGCCATAGCAGCCGTCAGCGCCACAGCAGTCAGCCTGCCCGCCAATCTATTCACAGCCCTGCCGACCATATTGAGGCCGCCTATTTTATTATTAATCATACGCACTCCTTTTCTTATTTTCTAAACTAAATTCTCACATCTTCCACAAAGTAGCAACAAACTTAGCACTGTGTGCCATGCCGGCACCCCACAACCTGAAAGTGCTAAGTTTGCCACACCCCAATATAAACCAAAAGCCGCCGCACAAAAGTGCAGCGGCCTAAATAAAACCAAATTAGCCTTTGACAGCTCCTGTAAGTCCATCCACGTAGAATCTCTGCATGATGATGAAAAGTATTGAGATAGGTATTGATACAATAACTGCAGCAGCAGCCCATCTTGTAAACCATCCGTTTACAAACTCTTTCTCAAGCATGTTGTAAAGGAGAAGAGATACTGTCCAATACTTGTCGTTTGGACCAACGATAACCTTTACAAATACGAAATCAAGCCATGGAGCAAGGAATGCTGTAAGCACTGTATATACTACGATTGGCTTACTGAGTGGCAGGATTACCTTGTAAAATACCTGAAACTGTGTACATCCGTCAAGGATGGCAGCCTCTGTAAGAGACTTAGGCACAGTATCAAAGAATCCCTTTGCGATATAGAAGCCTACTCCCGATCCTGCTGAGTATATGAGGATCAGTGAAAGACGAAGTACGCTACCCTCTGTAAGTCCGATAGCCTTTAAGATAAAGTATACAGCAACCATTGACATGAAGGCTGGGAACAATCCAAGAATCATAGCCAGATTCATGAAAGGCTTACGCATCTTAAATCTCAGTCGTGACATACAATACGCAACAGAAAGTACAAATACTGTTGAAATGATACATGAGAACACTGAAATAAACAGTGTATTAAAAAATGCTCTCGGGAAGTTCAACAGTGTAGTCTCTGTGAACAGCCTTGTATAGTTACTAAATGTAAGGCCATGTGGGAAGAAGTACTTTGTATAAGCACCACTCTCAGCTCTAAAGCTTGTCATAATAATCCAGAAAATCGGGAACAGCCATACTACAGCAAGTATTCCAAGAATGATATGAACAAGGGAATTCTTTGCTACTTTCTTAGCACGTCCGGCAGACATAGGTCTTTTTGCTTTTGCTACACTACTCATTACATGAATCCCTCCTCATCCTTGTATGATTTTGTATTTCTGTATGTAACAAGCGCTACGATAGAAAGTACAACGAATGTGAGGATACCGATAACGGCACCGATATTGTACTCCTGATTATCAATAGTCAGCTTGTACAACCACGTAACCAGAAGGTCCGTCTTTCCTGCACTTTCTCCGACAGGTGTAGGCTTTCCTGCTGATAACAGGTAGATAACGTTGAAATTGTTGATATTTCCGGTAAACTGTGTGATGATATATGGTCCCATGATAAACATGATATATGGGAGTGTGATCTTAAAGAAGATCTGTGCTGCGTTTGCACCATCAATCTTTGCAGCCTCATAAAGCTCTGAAGGCACATTCTGTAATACACCTGTAACCTGAAGCATGGTATACGGAATACCTACCCAGCAGTTGATGAGAATAACAGAAACTCTCGCCCACATAGTGTTGGTCCAGAATGGAAGCGGGTTATCAATCCAGCCCCACTCCAAAAGCAGGTTATTAACAGCACCCTGTGGCTGGAACATCTGTCTCATTACAAGCAGTGATACGAACTGTGGTACCGCAATTGAGATAACAAAGCATGTACGCCAGAAAGCCTTGCAATGTGTCTCTTTACGATTGATAACGATAGCAAGAATGAGTCCAAGGAAGTTACAAAGGAAGGTTGCAAATACAGCCCAGCAGATTGTCCATCCAAGTACTCTCCAGAATATCTTACCAAGCTTACCACCAAGTCCAAGCACCTGTCCGAATGAGGCGAAGCCTGTCCAGTCGAACAATACCAGATGATCACCCTTTACTGAATAGTTTGTAAAGGCCATTGGAATCATGAACAGCAATGGTAAAACGGTAAAAACAAATATTCCCAAAAGTGGGAGAAACATAAGTGTTTTATGTAAATTTTTATCAAATAAATCCTTGACATCTTTGCCAAAAGAATTGATTTCTTTTCCAGCTTTTGAAAGGCATTCTGCCTTATATCCGCTCTTTAAATTCTCGCACCACATGTAAATAAATAACACTGTGATGGCAATTGTTATGACGCCATATAACAATAATAATACTGACTGGTCGCCTGCAACATATTCATAAATCTGCTTCTGCTCATTAAATACCTCTTCCTGCTTTCTCCAGCCAAGTGAAGGCAGCATGGAAATGTAATAAGCACCAGCGCTAACCATATATGCTATATACGCAATCTCTATAGCAAGAAAAATCAGACCCTTTATGATCTGCTTATGAGCCATATTGGCAAAACCCATTACGAGTGCCGATAGCTTAACTGTAGCTCCGCCTTTTGTGAGGGCATTGCCAACAGTATACGGAGTAGCAAATTCCGAAACCTTTTTCTTTTTGTTTGCTCCTATCATACTTTTCCTCCTGGCATGCATTATATATGCCATTCCTTTAAACTAATTTATTCCAAGATTCCGGCTACCCGGAACCTTGGAATCATAATCTGATCTACTTAATTATTTAAGAGAATCATTAAGCTGAGTATTGAAGTCCTCTGTCTTCTGAGCTGCATTGTCCTTTGTAATCTGGCCTTCTGCACCGTTCTGGAAAGCATCACCGAATGGTGTAGCTGCATCCCAGTAACCTGACATATCAATGATAGGCTGTGCTACTGAACAATCAGATGAAACCTTAGCCATAGCTGCTGCTACAGGATCTGCTGCGATTTCCTCGTTTGATACAAGATTTTTGTTTACAGGAGCCTGTGCTCTTAACTTGAAGTGAGCAAGCTGTGCATCCTCACTTCCAAGGAATGCTGCAAGCTTAACTGCTACTTCCTGGTTCTTGCAGTTAGGGTTAACACCGATAGCCTTAGATCCTAAGAATGCCTTTAACTGGCAGTCTTTTCCACCAATATTGATTGTAGGAAGAGCTGCAACACCAACATTCTCCTCACCAAGTGCCTCTTTAACTGCGTCATAGTTCCAGTTACCATTGAAGTAAGCGTTTACTGAACCATCCTTAAGTCCTGCAAGACCCATAGATCCATCATTACTATCCATTACGAAGTTTGGATTAGCAAATAAATCTACGATGTAGTTTGTAACTGCTGTACCCTTATCTCCACCGAAATCATATCCGGCAGCCTTGTCTGTTCCGTCTCCGAAGATTGTACATCCGTTTGCTGCATAGAATGCATTGAGATACCAGCCGTTATCAATTGGGAATGAAACCTTACCCTTTGTAAGCATTGTATCAAGGCTCTTTACATCATCCTCAGAGAAAACTCTCTTGTCATAGTACATGAACCATGTGTTTGATGTATAAGGAACTGCGTAGATGTCTCCATCATATGTAACAGTTGCTGCCATAGCCTCTGAGTTAGATGTCTTAACATAATCTGCTGTCTCTCCACCTAACTTAGCAATAGCATTAGCCTTAACTAATGGCTCAAGCTGATCGTTTGCAAACATGTAAACATCAGCTGCTGCCTTAGGATCCTTTGTAACAACGTCCTTTGCGTCTGACTCAGATGATGTAACATACTTGAACTCGATGTTGAAATCAGGATTTGCTTTAGCAAATGCCTCGCACTCTGTCTTGAGCCAAGCACCCTTTGCATCATCTAAATCCTCTGCAGGTCCCATTACTGTAATGGTCTCCTTACCGCCGTCCTTCTTGTCGGCTTTCTCTGTTCCATTTCCATTGCTGCTTCCGCATCCTGCAAACATTGTTGCTACCATAGATGCGCAAAGTAAAGATGCTAATACTTTCTTCTTCATATCTTCCTCTCCTTTTTGAATATAAAATGTAAAAAAGTATATATATAAATTGCCGTGCAACTTATATCAAATTAATTATCTGCGGTAAACCACCGCAATGTTTCTAATCCAGGCTATCTTTTCGTTGTCCAATCTGTGTGGCTTACTTGTCATGCGCCATCTCCAGTTATGTCCGACTGTCGAAGGATAATTCATCCTCGCCTCATTTCCAAGCTCTAATATATCCTGCATCTGGACTATCGCCAGCTCTGCGGTGCTGTGGTACAGCTCCCTGATAAGAGCATTTGGAACCTGTGATTTATTTTCAATGTTCAGATACTCATACAGATAAGCAAGCTCATAATCTGTCTTTTCACCGAAAGAACCAACTATTGTCTCATTGTCATGTGTACCAATATATGCAACTACATGTGAATCAGTGTAATTGTGTGGCAGATACTCATTGGACGGATCGCCGTCAAAGGCGAACATCATAACCTTTGTTCCCATCCAGCCCGACTTCGCAAGGAGCTTTTTCACTCCCGGTAAAAGGCTTGCTGATGTATAATCATCAGCCACTACATTAACCCCTTCAAGCTCTTCGTTAATTGCATTGACAAGCCTGCGTCCCGGTCCCTTGAACCATTTCCCGGATAGGCTCTTATCCTGTCCGTACGGTACCGCATATGCTTTCACAATTCCTGCGAAATGATCAATCCTGACAATATCAAAAAGCTCTCTGCATACACGCATTCGCTTTCTCCACCACGAGAAGTTGTCCTCCTTCATGGCATCCCAGTCATACATCGGATTGCCCCACACCTGTCCGCTCTCTGAATACTTATCAGGACCGGCAGCTGCAACATACTCTGGTGTATCGTTTGCGCTCATCATAAAGAGTTGTCTCTCTGCCCACACATCTACGCTGTCATATCCTACATAGAATGAGATATCGCCTATTATGTAGATGCCTTTTGAGTTAGCATAATTTTTCAAATCCTCCCATTGTTCGAAGAATTTATATTGGCAGAACTTCCAAAAAGTAATTGTATTATAATTCTTTTTTTGGTACTTTTCAAGCGCAACCGCTTGCGGATTTCTATACTCGCTTGGCCACTCGCTCCAATTTTTGTATAAATTGTCGGTTTTCAGTGTCATAAATAATGCATATTGTTCAAGCCACTCCGACTGTTTTTTTACAAAATCCTGAAACTCTTGTGCATTTGTATCAAATCTCTCAAACGCTTTTTGTAAAATCTTGCATCTGTTCTGATGCAATGCTGCATAATCAATTTCTGATTGATCTGTGCCCCAATTGTACCCCAGGATCTCTTCCCTCTCTAACAACCCCTCATCTACCAGCTTATCTAAATCTATGAAATAGATATTGCCCGCACAGCCTGATGATGGCTGATATGGACTATCGCCAAATATGGTGGGACCTACCGGAAGAACCTGCCAGTACTTCTGTTTCAAATCACCAAGGAGATCAACAAAATTGTAAGCCTCTCTCCCAAGAGTACCTATACCATATGGTGACGGCAGACTCGAGATTGAAAGAAGTATTCCGGAGCCTCTGAGATTTTCTCTGGCCTCCAAATTACCATTCCTCTTTCCTAAAATTTTCTGTTTTTTTCGTATCTGAGATTATTTTATTTCCTATTGTCGTATTTGTCAATCGTTTTAGTGGTTTCAAACTCATTTTTGCCATTTTTCACGTAATTTGCATTCATTTTTTGGTAGTTATTACCACAGTTTCAAAGATATTTTTCGAAAAATTTATTACAGAAAATATTGCCTATTTATGATAGTAAATGTATAATTTAATTATCACATAAGAAAGGACAAATAACATGGCTACTATTAAGGATATTGCCACCCGGCTGGGTGTGTCAATCAGCACTGTTTCAAAAGGATTAAATGGTGCCAGTGATATAAGTGAGGAGCTTCGTCAGACAGTTTTAGACACTGCTGTCGAAATGGGCTACAGCACAAAGCGCTCCAGAAAGGTAGAAAACCGCAAGCTGGCTCTGTTTATTGAAAATATGAACTACGAGTCTATCGATGAGTTCGGATATGATGTAGTGCTTGGCTTCAAACAGAATGCTTTTAAGCACAAATGGGACGTGGACATCATCCCTGTCACACCTCAGCTTCAGGCAGAAGAAAAATATGATACATATATATTAAAGAATGGCTATTGTGGCGCATTTCTGGTAGGTTTTGCTCTTCACGATGAATGGATGCAGCAGCTCAAAAATACTACAATGCCTACAGTTTTGTTTGATAACTATATAGAGAACAATCCCAATGTAGCCTATGTAGGCACCGACAGCTACGAGGGCATTGACATGGCTGTAAAGCATCTGCACAATCTGGGCCATAAAAAGATTGCCTTTATCAATGGTTCTCTTTTCTCCCTGGTTTCGGATCAGCGTCAGGAAGCCTTTGAAAACTCTATGCGCGATGCCGGTCTTGAAATCTACCCGGAGCTCATGGGACACGGCTACTATATTCCTGAAACCGCACAGTATTACGTTTCAAATTTTATTGCAGCAGGTGCCACTGCTATCCTCTGCGGAAGCGATGCTATAGCAAAGGGTGTTATCTCCGAGTGCCAGCTGCACGGCTTCAATGTGCCAAATGATATAAGTGTGGTCGGCTTTGACGATGTCAAGTTTGCCGCAGCCCTTACCCCTCCTCTTACCACTGTCAGACAGGAGTGTAATGATCTGGGCCGCTGTGCATATATTATATTGAATTCGCTCATTCACCATATTCCAATCAGCCGCACACAGCTGCGACCGAGGCTGATTGAAAGAGAATCTACTGCACGAGTTTCCACCGCACATGCTGCTGAGGAATAGCCTGCATATACACCACCTTCCAAAGGAGGCAAAATTGTTCAAACGCAAACATGCAACCACTTTAATTACATATTCGCTGATATTTTTCAGTGCAATCTCCATGACAGCCTGCTCTTTTTCGGATGTCTCTTATCTATTCAAGAGCCCCGCACAAAAGCAGGCTATTCTGCACAAATCACCTGCGTTTTGGGAGGATACCACAAGTGTTAAAGGAAGCAGCAACCTGTCTATCCTGGACAATGTCGCCTTTGAGGGGCGGCCGTACAATGATACAAGACAGTTTGGTGATAACATCCTTATGGTAGGACAGGGCAGCTACAATAATTCCATCATAGAGACCGATGATCAATCTGTTCAGTATTCATTTGATGTATATAATCCCTGGTCCAATGAAATCACGGCAAGCCTCACTCACGACAAAACCGACTGTGATGACTACATGATAAAAGGTGACCGACTCTGGCTCATCAATTCCGATGCCGGCAGGGCAACAATCTATGATAAGGATTTAAAAGAGATAAAAACCTGCAAATATAATCCCAAGGACTATGATGGCAATTGCGATACATCAGATTCTGATGATGGCGATGTGCCGAATCCCGGCAATTATTATGATGCCTCACAGATTGCCACCTCCGCTGACGGAAAATACGCTCTCGTGTCAGGTGTCACACCCGATACTTACAAATATGCAGTCTCTGATATAAGGCTTGACGATAACACAGTGCTTTCAACCTACGAAGGACAAAGTTTTTCCATGTCATGTGTCGACTCAAAGGGCTTTGTAATCGAGGCAGATACGGCCAACAATATTTGGAACTATCATTCATCCGATGGAAAAAACAGCTTTTTTTCACTGCCGGATGTGGTGGATGTGACTTTGGCAGAGGATGGTGACATGCTCATACGATGCCAGGATTTATCCTCGGACAACATCATCAGTTACTATAAATATTCACCCGCCACCGGTGTCAGTTCATCCTTTTCATACAACCTGGCAACTCGAAGCACAGGCAAAATGTCCGACAGCCCATCCGACTCTGCGGCAGCCGATACCAAGACCTACTGTTCTGCCAACTCGGTATATCTGCCTGATGCAAACTGTGTGATGATGCTTTTGTACACAGCGCAGTGCAACCCGGAAATTCTCATCTGGTCACTCGACAAGGGCAAGAATGACAGCAAAGCCGAAATCACGTCATACAATGACTGTGATACACTGCTGCAGGCCTTGCGCGATGATGGCTCATATGTATCCCCATATTCTGCCATAGACCCCGCTGACAGTACCGATGAAAATCAGGAGGCTATGGAAGAGGCCGGGAAGGATTCCGACTACAATACATACGGCGATGAGGTCACTCTGGTCCCCGACACCTCGTCATATGACTGGGGTGATTTATCCGACATAAATGCACGTATCACAGCGCTTGAACAGAAATACGGCTTTTCCATATATTTCGGGCCTGAGGTACCAAAGAGGATTGATTACTACGATATCCATCAATTCAAGAACAAGGATAAGCTGTCAGTCGCTCTGGATGCACTCGAGGAAACACTTGGCTGTTTCCCTGATGACTTTTTCACACAGCTGTGTTATGGCGATATAAGAGGCATGCGAATCTATCTGTGCGGTGACATTTCGTCAAGCCACTCAGATATGATAAATGAGCCAAGTGGCTTTATAAATGTAATAAACAACCACAATGTGATGGTTCTAAACTGCAACTACAGCTGGGATTTCAGCTACACCGTTGGCCATGAGATTTCCCACCTGATAGACCAGAGGCTTACATTCATACACACCTACGATGAAAAGAGCGAGTTTTCCGAGGAAAAATGGAACAGCTTTAACCCTGACAGCTTCTCCTATGATGACAGCTACGCAAACTACAATCCGGATGATCCATCGAGCCACATATCCGGGTATTTCATTGATTCCTACGGCATGACCTTTGCAACAGAGGACCGCTCTGAAATATTCGGAACCGCGATAGACGATTATATTAACGGCATCTATGATGATGCAAGATTCACAGATGATTCGCCGATACGAAACAAGCTCGACTACTACAGCAGATGTATCCGTGATGGCTTTGATACAAGGGGCTGGCCTGATACGATGGCATGGGAGTCTGTGCTTACCGCCACCGGAGCGCAGGCCGATTAAATGATAATTTCAGAATAACACAAAAACCTCAAGTCATAGACAGTTAGGGTTTGT
>ERZ791620.604-NODE-604-length-18095-cov-2.399002_pt1 | contig 18095 bp, 11 predicted proteins | sample MGYA00509962_ERZ791620 | MGnify/ENA primary metagenome ERZ791620 (study PRJEB30046, sample SAMN00715162) | human gut metagenome | study: EMG produced TPA metagenomics assembly of the A metagenome-wide association study of gut microbiota in type 2...
AATAGATTAAGTAATTGAGTTATATCCTCATCATTAAACTTAACTGGCTTACCAAATATATTAGTAACGTATCCATCTGGGTATTTATCTTTCATTTCTGCTTTAGCTGCGTTACCTAACAAATCTACATTAATATTGCCGTTTACATCAGTAAATATCTCTAAATATTTACCATATTTATCTTCCATATTCTTAACTACATACGTAATTACCGCTTGACTAGCTACACTGTTTAAATGAAATAAATTAGAAGCTAAATCTTTAGCATACTTGTTAAATGCCTGAAATAAAATTTCTTTATCACTCATTACTTATTCTTATTTAACATTACTTCGTCTAATCTCTTCTTAATTTCAGGATCTTGTTCAACTAGTTCTAATAATGTATTTACTTTATCTTCCTTAGCTTTAAGCTGAGCATGTATATGCTCTTTCTAATAGTAGCTAATAAGTTATCAGCAGCTATTTTACCATCTGGAGATGCAACATATTCTTGACTAAATTTATTACCTAGAAATGCCATGAACCCTGCTTCGTAAGTACTTTTAGCCATTTGGTATTCTTGCATAGTTGCTAGAACCCCTAAAGTAAGGAATCCGCTATTACTCTTATCTAACTTATATTAATCTTTATATGTTAACAGTTTGTTTTCCAGTTTGTAACTTAAAGGATTTAACTAACTTATATCTACTATTTTCAAATACATAAATATTACATATATCTCCAGCATAAGCTACTCCTCTATTCATATGTAATCCAGAAGAAGTTTTCCAAGTGAAAGTATTTGGAATCACAAATGTTAAGTACGCGGTATCGCCTTCAACTGGTACTTGTCCTGGAGGGAATAAATATGCTACATCATAAGTCAAACTAGTGATAGTTAATTTATTATCTTGTGAGGCTATAGATCCGCTTTGAGAAACAGTATAGCTAGTAGTTTTACCAGAATCCTCTTGCTCAAATACTATAGTGCCTTCTCTAGAAATAATCATAGAATTACCCTGTATTGCCAAATCAATGTAGTATATGCCACTATCGTCACTTCTGCTTATATAAGCAGTACACCACAATGGCTGAGATTTAACCCCTATCTGATGCTTTTGCCCATTGCGTAAGCTTCTTACTTCTATATTTGTATTTTGAGCATCTGCTGGGTATGATCCAGAGGTATTACTTTCTGGCCACATAGATAATATATACTCATCTTGTTGTCCAGATTGAGTTATCTTTATAGATTGAGTCTTACCAGATTCATTCTGTGTAAATACTAGAGTAGTACTTCTAGTACTAGAAGTAGTGTTTTTCAGTATCTCTACAGTTACTTTACTATCTATGGTTACAACTACCCAATCGGTCTCTCCAGAAGTTAAACTATAACCTATCTTACTACCATTCTTAGTAGATACTGTTCTTGGTATGAAAGAAGCACCACTATATGGAACATCATATGTATTTGGTGTTATTGTAAATACATATACATTTTCAGCTGGCTTAGCAGCTTGAGTAACATTAATTCTCAAAGTCTTATTACTGCCAGATTGAGTCAATACAATAGTGCCACTTCTTGCAGATCCACTATTATCGGATGCACTAATAGTAACTTTACTACTAGTAGTAGAAGTAGTTATCCAGCTAGGTTTACTAGACATACTCCAAGATTGACTACTACCATTCTTAGTAGATACTACTGGTATATTAGCAGCAGTTCCATTAGCAGAGAAATTCCACGGGAAGCTTGCGCTAACATCTGAGGTACTACCACCTTCCCAAGTAAATACATAAGTATCAGCAGGTGGAGTAGCTTCAGCTTGAGTAACTCTAGCGTAATCTCTCTTACCGGATTCATCCTGCTCGAAATAGATATTAGCAGTTCTGGACGAGGTACTACTATTTGATGCTACTGTAAACGTCATACTTGACGAATTCCAAGTAATCCAGCTAGGTACTGTAGAAGAATCTATACTCCATCCTACACTTTCAGTTGTTCCTAGTCTGGATTTGCTTGAAGATATACTAATAGAGGAAGTAGTTCCACCAGATTCTCCAACATTTTTATCCCAATTAGAAACTGAGAAAGAATATGTCCAAGCTGGAAGGTAAATATCTTCCTCCCTTACTAGTTGATTAGATGCATAACTAGAATCATTAGTTATATACAATCCAAATCCCAGAATTTCAGTTTTAGTAGCACATTCATTACTAGAGCTTCCTACAGAGAAGTTTGAATAAATCCATCGTTTAGATGCTACTTTATTTGCCATAATTATTTACTTATTAATTTATCGACTACGGCTTCTAAAGCTGCAATTTTATCTTCAAGATACTTTATTTTAACTGCATATATTTCACTATAGTTAACTGTCTTAAAGCCATTCTCATCGGTATTAACCATTGATGGGTATACGGTTTCAAGTTCTTGAGCTATAACTCCATAGCCATGATGTTCTCTGTCTGTTCTATCAAATTCTACTAATCGTATTTTATCAGCTTTAGATACATCTATGGATTCTATATTATCCTTTACTCTCATGTCTGAAGTATCATAGAACCCAGCAGATGCATAAACAGCACCACTTTGTGTATATACTCCTGAATTAGAATAAGTAACAGGACTAGAAGCTTGGGATGTAGCTCCAATTAAATATAATTTACTCGAACTGTTAGTTGAGCCAGCAGTATTCTTAGTATCTGTGTAACTAGTAATATACCCACTATCATTAGTTAGGTCACTAACTTTACTAGGAATAGCTACGCTTACAGCAGCAGATCCATTATACGATTTAGATTGATAACCAGTAAAGGTTAATGTATTAGCTACTTTGTCTGCTGTACCTGCTGTAGAAGGCTTACCTATTGATACTGTCTGTGAGTAACCTCCACTAGAAGTTACAGTAAAGCCACCATTTCCACTTGAGAAACTGTAAGTAGTATTAGTATCAGAGCTAGGAATACCTAAGGCAGTTATATCAGATTTAGTTACTGCTGTAACACCACTGATATGACTAGTACTATCTGTACTAAATTTATACAAGCCAGTAGATTTACTAGCCCCAGAACCAGCTGGATGAGAGTAGTTATTGTACGTAGCTCCCTTAGTAAGAGTCAGCACAGTCCCACTAAATGAAGCTGTAGTTACAGCATTACCAGATCCTCCTACTGTTACAGTTATTTTAGGGTTAGTAGAGATTTTAGCACCGTTAATAGTATAATTGTCAATAGTACTCTTATTACTATTTACTGTATTGGTAAGATTTGAAACAGCATTAGTTCTGCTAGTTACTTCATCATCCAATTTCTTCTCTAACTTACCAAGAGCACCATTGACACTATCAGCGGCCGCTAAAGCTCCAGTAGTAGAAGGTTTGGTGTATCCAGTTATTTTGATATCAGCTCCATCTAATACAGGGTTAGTAGAAATTTTAAAGCCGTTAACAGTGTAATTATCTATATTAGTTTTGTTGCTATTGATTAAATTGGGAAGTGTAACATCCAATTTAACTTTATCTGCTGCTGTCATTACACCTGCCACTGACTGAGTAGCTGCTGGAAGAGTAATGTTGTTGGCTGCACTAGCTCCACTAGAGATAGTAGTCTTACTAGCAGCTATTCTCACAGTAGATGCAGTAGGAGTTACTGCTCCAAGAGCAAAGTTAGCAGTACTAATTCTATCTAATTCTATCTTGTCAGTAGCACTCATAGAACCCGCACTAGTAGAGGATGCTACTGGTAAATTCACAGTTGTAGAAGTATCAGCCGCATTACCATTATCTTTGCTGATAGTTGCTGTTACTTTAGCTGCATCTGATGAGAATGATATATTACTAACGTTATTAATATTCAATCCATCGAGCTTAACTTTATCTGCTGCACTCATAAGTCCTGCTACAGACTGAGTAACAGAGTTAACAGATAGAGGTTTACTAATAGCCTTCCACGCTCTTGTGCTAGCATTCCATCTCTTGCCAGTAAGAGTTATAGTTAGAGTAGTAGCACTGCTCTGAGTGATACTCCAGCCATTATAGAAGTCAGTAATACCATCCATCTTAACATTATCTGCATAATATGTTCCTTTGAACCATACTTGCTTAGCATCCTTAATAAATACTAGATGCTTGTCTGCACTCACTGTACCATCAGCTAGTTTCTCATTAAACTTAGCTAAAGTCTTGAAATGCAATAGAAACCTAGGGTCTTCTGCCGCCATAGTTATAAATGTTTAAGTTATTAATTATAGACACCATGGAAGTACTAGTGTCTTATTCTACCCAATTTGCCTCAATAGTATAGCCGTCAGGCTGCAAATATATATGTTCGTAACTTGCTGTACCATCTGACCCTCTATACAGCCAGACAGTATGATAAACTTCTTCAGCGACAATTATAAATGCATATACACAATTAATTGGGTCTGTATCTTTTAAAATTGTTCTCAAATCTACTGGTGTAGTATAATACACATTAATCATGAACCTATTAGAATCATGTGGTCCTAAAGTAATCCCCCCCCGATATAGAACCTGCATCGAAACCATATGCTTCATTACAAGCTTGGACTGTGGGGGGTTCTATTTGAACTCAAATTAGTAATATATCCCATATTTTAATATCCAATTGCTATATAATAACCAGGTGATTTATCAAAGGAAACTTCAAAACCGTATCTGGTTACATTATATACATAGTTATAACCATTAGCTCCATCCCTACTTCGTTCTCCTGATACTACTACAGCAACACATCTGGTTGGAAATGGAGTATAAAAACTCAAACTTTGTCTGTCTGTAGTTTCTCTTCCACCGTGACCTGCCTGTATCATAAATCCATTTGGGAATTTAATATATCCACTGGCAGCACCGAACGCCATTTTGAAATCGGTTGAGGTTAAAAAGTTAGCTGTTGCGTCACTTATTGCTTCAGCCACCTGACTTTCTGTCATATAATTGCCACCATAAGCATCATTACATTCTTTCACGGTAGGAACTCTATTATTGTCTTTACCAGTTATTTGTCCCATAATTACTTAATAATTACAGGAGGAAGGGGCAATGCCCTCCCCCCCCCCCTATTTATAACATATTTATTAATATAAACTCTCTAAATAAGCCCTAACTCCAGCATAAACTCTTTCCATACCTTGCATGTTAGGATGTAGATAATCTGCACTAGTGTAAGTAGGAGGTCCATAATCACTTAAACTGTTATCACAAGTATAATACTGTAGGTTTGGAAAGCTTAAGTCAAAATGTTCCGGGCCTATATAGTAAACTCCATATCTTCTACATAAATTTGCCATAGCTTCTTGATATTCATATTGGTGCTTACCACCACTATTAGCATAATCTAAAACATTACCTCTATACAATTGGAATACTACTATTTTGGCATTTCTGCATTGCGATTTTAGATTAGCAAGCATAGTTTTAAATGCTCCCATATAGGTAGTAACGGCTCCATCAGCTGTTCCCATTTCTACATTACCAGACACGTCATTAGTTCCAGCCATTACGACTATGATTTCAGGAGCTCCATATTGATATGTATCCACTGTCGAATTAATATGCTTTATATTGGAACATCTGGCTACACTACACATAGCATTATCTCCAGTACCACTGATTCTAGAGCCAGACCATGCATCGTTTCTGATAAGTCTCATTCTGCACTCATTAATAAGTAATCCCCACCATGTAGCATCAATACTATTAACAAACTTGTGAGATGCACTGTAGTAAGTTGCATTACCATCAGTAATAGTTCCTGCAAATGTGCTAATTGAGTCTCCTTGAATAGATATAGTTTTATCTTCTAAGGATGATAGTTTATTACCTCTTTCGATAAGAGCAATTCCTAAAGGCTGGTTAGTGTTTCCTCCAGGAGTTGTAGCATAATTATGTGCTGTATATTGGTACCATCCATTTAATGCGTATTTAGTTCCGAATGGCGTTCCTCCATAAGCAAAAGCACAGGTATCACCTTCTGCATACACTCCGATACCCTGCCCGGCTTCTAAAGTAATGTCCTCTGGAAGTCTCACTGTCTGGACTCCTAATTGCCTAATGTACAATTTCCAAGATTTAAGAACTTTAGCATTAGCTTTACCGTAGTTATTAATTAGGTTAATAGTCAAATAGCCTACTGTTAAAACCTTCAATCGTAGTTTGTAGATGGTTTTACCTACTAACTTTTCCTGTCCCCTGGGATAATAAGCATTATCAACACTGCTTCGAGTATTTGCTGATTCATCTAGCTTGCCCCATTCAAAGTCTGAGCCATCACCTCTACGATACAATCCTACATTTAAATATCCTAAAGAACGTCTATTCTCCCAATCTTCTTTAGGTATCGCTTCTGTTGTTAAGTTGGTTCTCCCAACCCATCCAGAAGGATATGCAGTCTGGTAGGTTAAATCATTATTGTAAGTATATCTAGCACAATCAGCTGTGTACCAAGCACCAATGAATTGCCCCTCTTCTACTACTACATCTTCATCTAAATCCCAATATTTATAACCAGTGGATGTACATACGACATTCACTAAATCTTTAACTAATGAAGCTTCTAAAGTAGGATTAGCATCAAAGATATGTTCATTGAAGATGGAGATTCTACATCTACCTGGAGTGGCAAGCATCATTTTAATTCTATTGATAGGCTTGCCTATGTAAGGCTTGTTATAACACATAATGTATGCTGCAAGAGTAGCTGTGTCTTTGATAGTTTCTGCTACTTTAGTATATAGTACATTAGCTTGTCTATATAAAGGACAGATAGGAATATCCCCACCATCGGCAGTACTACTGCCTCCAGCAACAGCTCTGATTTCGTCTTCTGCTGCTTTAGCTCTTTCTGTCTCTGCCTTAATAACAGCCAAATTCTCAGATTCAGCTAACACAGCCCTAGTCTCTTCTGCACTAATATCGCTCTGTAATTTACTATCAGCAGCAGTACGAGCAGCTTTCTCTGCATCTATATTATCCTGAAGAACTTCATCAGCAGCCTTATAAGCTGCATCCATAGATGCTATGTTATCGGAATTAAGTTTAATACTTGCTTTTAAGTCTACATCATTGTAATTAGATAATCCTGCTAATTTGTCCTTCTCAGCAGTGGTGTAATCATTAGTTGATAATTGTTTACCAGATACTTTATCTACTTTAGTATCAACTAATCCTTTGAGTACTTTACCCTGTTCAGCAGATAATGCAGCAGTCGCTCCTCCAGTAGTAAGGTCATCTACAATATTTACTGCTGACGAACCAAATGGATCCCAGTCAGTACCAGTCCATGCATAATTAACATCTGTTTTAGTAACATTCCATACATCTCCTTCCAAATTACCTTCAGTGGGCAAGTCATTATATGTAGGAACTGAACCTTTATAGTTAAGAGGCTTACTTACTTTCTTTAGTAGATTTAATAAATCATCAGTAAAGTCATTAGTAGAAAGTCCTTTACCTTCTACCTTATCAACTTTATTGCTAAGCTGAGTCTCTATGTCAGATATCAATTGCTGAATTTCAGCATCAGATTTAGATGAGCAATACCAATAAGTTTCTCTGGTGTAAATAAATTTGGCGTCTGGAATCCAACAGATAGAAGTGTCCATTATGTTTCCAGCTTGAAGCTCTCTATCAAAAGCTTCTTTATTCTTAAAGTGAATTAATTTCTTATTAATTGCCATATCACTAGATTATATAAAGGAGAAGTATTCAGCTCCTCCTTTATTATTTTACTCTACATCAAACCACTCAAATGAAGCATCTGTATACTCTTTAGCTGCTGCTAAAGTATCAGTATCTCCTTGTTTAAGTAGGTCTTCAATCTTCTTTAATGTATCATATTCGGTAGATACTCCGCCTTTCAGAGCGTCAACTGCCGTTTGAATTTGATCCACTACTGGAGTTTCTCCAACTCTTTCATTCAAATCATTAAGAGCTTCAGCTACAGTAACCTCATCATCATGAATCAGTTTAAAGATTCCAGTGGGAGGAACTGTACTACCATTACCTGGATCTCCAACCTTTGTGTTTAGTTCATCAAATGCTTCATTAGTAGCAACATCTTCTGCATATGCTACGGTCTTAGAACCACCAGGATAATCAACCTTAACTTTACCGTCAATCGAATTAAGAGTTAACTTATTCTTAGTAGTACCAATCTCTGTAACTACATCAGAATCATATTGTCTTTGGGCAACAAGAACTCCACCTTCAGGACTCTCTACACCTTCTTGACCCGGTCTTAATGCTGAAATAGAACCGTCTGCTGGTAAACTAATTACTTTCTTAGCTGCATCCCAGTCTACTTTTTGAGCTAAAGCTTTAGCCGTATTAGTATTCATTTCAGGAATTAATGTATTAGCTACATAAGTTAGGTCAGATTGCAGTTTAGTAATTTTATCAGCATTAGCTTTACCTTTACTACCTTCATAAGCAGTTCCTTCTACTTCACCTAGGGCAATAGAAGCAGAAATTTCTACCATCGTCTGACCATCCCATCTATAGATTACATTAGTTCTACCTTCTGAGTCCGGAAGTCTGTGATTGTAGATAGTATCACTATGAGGCTCTTGACCTTCATCCCAACCATCTACTGTCTTAGTGTAAATCTTCTTCTCTGCTTCAGTATAATATTTATCTCCCACTTCTGCTTCAATACTATCTAGGGCTGCTCTATTAGCTACGAAAGATTCTAAACCTACTACTCTAGCAAGTTCTCCATTTAATTGAGATACTGGTACTTTACCATTCTCGTCAAGAGTAGCTAGTCCATTAGGTTGGCCTTTACTAGCCATGAAATCTAAAATAGCTTGCATCTGTTCTGGATTAATGCCTACAGTTACACCACCAGCAATAAGCTCATGTGTATCAGTAGCTACATAGAATCCGTTAGCGTGCAATTCTGCACTGTACTTTTCTTTTAAACCTCTAAAGAAGAATTTAGCCATAATTATACATCTGTCCAACTTAAATCACTCAAATATGCAATCTCATTAGCTTGTTCACTAGATTGTCCACTGGTTTGAACTGTAGGTCTTTTATCTATTGGGGTATTTAAATTTAGTGGCATAGAAGGGGTACCTATATCAACTACATCCCACCTGTTAACCATAATAAGATTGCCAGAACCACCTTTGGTATTCTTACCTATAATCATGTCTCCATTCTCTAGTGTAAGGGCTTTACGCTACGACTAGGTAATTCTGTTGTAGGTACGTTATCTAATACTGGGATTACATATTTATCATTGTATGTAGGTCTCTTATTAAGTCCATTAAAATTAAGTGGAAGTTTAGTAGTACCAAAATCAGCTATATTCCATTTAGAAATCATAGCTAAATTATAAGTATTACCGTCTGTAGTAGTTCCTAATAAAGTATCATGATTACCCAATACTATAGCCTTTCTATTAGGATTCTCTTCAGTCTTGATATCTATCCACTTAACCATCTTAGACAATCCCAGTTCAATAGTTTCAATCTTCTCTTCTAAAGCTTCCTCAGCGGCTTCTGCTCTATCAGTTTCTTCCTTAACAGCAAACTTTAAGTCATCCTTAGTAGCATATTGATTAGGGTCCAATCCTACAGCAGAATATTTCGCTCCTTGGAAATAGATAGCCTTCTCATCAGTGATGAAGTAAATGGTACCAGGGTCTGGAGTTATGAGTTGATAAGCAGCAAACGTAAGTGCTTGAAGACCTACAGCTGTATTAGTATCCTGCCAGTTAAACTGACATTCAATTCCGTTCTTACCCTTAACTACTAAGACCTTTGACTTGGTGTCAGGATTAATAACTAGATCAGCGTATATACCATGAGGAGTAGCTTTAATATCTACTGTTCTGGTAAGAGTAGGATTATTAATCTTAACTGTAGAACTTACTACACTATCTATCACCTCAGTAATAGTAGTATCAGTCTCATGACCCTTTATATTAAAGGATTCTAAGCTTACGAAGAATTCAGAACCATCAGAATTTGTAAGCTTTAACCATTCTTCTCCTACAATTCCAGGAATTCCATTATCTACATTTTCTTGTGTTAGTTTATGTCTAGTGAATCCAACAACTTTAACATCTTTATCTATCTGAACAGATGTTAGTTCTTGTCCATTAGCATCTAAACCAAATATCTTGATTTTATTATTACTTAACTCCTCAGTGCCTAATTCTACTATGCCTACCTCAGAAGCCGTCACAAATTGTTTAACGGCTTCTGAAGTTGGTATAGAGTTTGGAGTATCCAAGGAATCAGACACTTCATATGAGCCAAAATAGGTCCATAAATAATCTAATTGGCTCATATTCTGTGGTCTTGGTGCTTGTTTCAATGGTTTAGTCATATTCTCCTACTATAAATTGGGCGGATAATCCAGCAGCTCCTATAGTTAATAATATGTCAGAAAGATTATTCTTAGCAGTATCAATTACTAGATTAGCAGATAAAGAACCATTATCAACCATTTGAATTGAGTTTGTATTCTTCTTATCTAGTCTAGCATATACACCAGAAGTACCATTATCTACTAGTTTGACTGCATCAGAGTTCTCAGCAATTTTAAGAGTTGCAGAGATTTTATATGATGTAGCAGCAGTACCAGTCCAATTAGATACTTCCATATTAATAGAAGATGTATCTATCGGGTCATAGATGTTCATCGTATCAGTTAAGTCGATAACTATCTCATCACCAGTAGTAAGCTCAATCACAAGAACTGGAACGCCAACTTTACTAGCATAACCATTATTAACATCCTCCTGAGTAGCAGGTCTTGAGTAGGCAGAAGACATAAATCTTTCCTTCTCAATATCAATATATGTTACTTTAGGAGTAACTGTTGGTTTAGTAGCTTCATCAGTATTAGGACCTGCATAAGATTTCTTGGTAGTAACCTTTAATCTTATCTTATTACTAACAGTATTGTCCCATTCTATAGATTGAACTAAGTCTTTAGTTTCTCCCCATACTTTATCATAGAAATACTTATAGTCGTCAGCATCGAGTACTCTCTTAATACCTTTACTAGTAAGCTCCCATACATCTCCATCAATTACAGCTGCAATTCCTCCTGTGGTTAATAACTTCTGTTTCCAGGTTCCTGTAGCTCCATCAAATTCAAGTAGAGTGTATCTAGTGCTGCCAGAACCTACCTGTGTAGACATAATGTATTTATCACCTCCAGTTGCAGATTCGGGAAGTTCAGATAACACAGTTACAAATCCCTTAATGATAGGTAGATTTTCTAAGTCAGTAATATCAGTCATTGTATGACTGTGATGAACATCTGCTTTCTTATCTAAAGCCATTTGAGTAGCTGTAGAAATAGGCTTATTCATATCTGACGTGTTATCTACATTACCAAGTCCTATTTGCTCCTTAGTTACATTATGAGGATTATTCTTATCATTAATGTGATTAGTAAGTTCCTCTTTAGTAGCATATCCAGTAGCATCAATCTTAATATTATTAAGAGCTTCTTGAACTGCAATAGAGATTGGTTTCTCAAGGTCTGAAGTGTTATCCACTTTACCCAATCCAACTTGTTCCTTAGTAACATGATGTGGATTATTGAAATCAGAGACATGCGCTGCTAAGTCAGTTTGTAAGGCTTTCTTATCAAGCTCTCTGTCCACTCTATTAAATTCATTTTGCTGCGGTACTGAAATTGGCTTCTCTAAGTCACTTGTATTATCTACCTTGCCAAGTCCAACCTGTTCTTTGGTAGTCTGATGAGGATTATTTGTATCCTTAATATGTGCTGTTAAATCAGTAGCTGCACCTAAGAGTTCTTTATCAATTCTAGTAATCTCAGTTTGGACTGCATTACTAATAGGCATTTCAGCGGGAGAATAATTCTCTACTTTGCCTAATCCTATCTGGTCTTTAGTAACCTTATGAGGATTGTTAAAGTCCCTAATGTGATCATCTATAAGTTTATCAGTACTATCAAGAGCATCCTTTAATCCAGGAATATCATCAATTTCGATATTAACAATTCCAGATTGTCCGTTTACAGAAATTACTGCATCAGCATTATTAACTCTAGTCCAAGTACCTCCGGAATTAACTACCCAGTCACCTACAGCAAACGAGTTGTTAAATCTAGTTCCAGCACTAGATACTATATAATACCATCCTTCTTTATCAACATCATCGTTGGATAACATAGGATCATTATCAGCAGCATTCCATGAACCATGATATTTAAGACAACCTTTGATTGTTTCTGGCAATTGATTCTCAGGAACTACGCCATCTTCTAGATCAGCTTTATTATTAGTAAGATTAATAATATTATTTCTGATTTCTTCTATGGCTTTATTGATTTCACTAAAGTCTCCTTCAGCTCCATTCAATTTATCTTCAAGTCCTGGAATGTCTTGTATGTTAATAATAACATCTCCTATCATTCCATTAACTGAAGTAACTAAATCAGAATTATCAATCTTTACCCACTGACCACCCGCATTTAAAATTAAGTCTCCTGGCTCATAATCAACTCCGTTGAATCTACCAGCAACAGTTACTAAGTAGTAGAATCCGTTAGCTTCAGGTTGTTGAGGTTTAAGAGCTGGTGCATTAGTCTCTGCATCCCAAGTGCCTTCATAATGGACTGACTCTCTAATGTTAGTTGGAATCTGGTTTTCAGGTATAATACCATTTACTAAATCCGCCTTATTACTTAACAGATTATTTGTTTCCTCTTTAGTATAAGACCCTACCTGTTCAGCAGTAACTCTATGAGGATTATTGTAATCAGTTATATGGTCTTCTAATCCTGTACCTCCCTTGTCTATTGCATCCTTCAATCCGGGAATGTCACCTATTTCTATGATTACTATTCCCTTCTTGCCATTTACTGAAACTACAGAATCTACATTGTCAATTTTACCCCAAGTACCTTTAGAGTTAACAACCCAATCTTTAACGTCAAAGACCTCTCCAAATCTCTCACCAGCTTCTGATACTATGTAGTACCAGCCGTCTTGAGTTGGATCTCCATTGTTAAGTTGTGGGTCATTATCCTTAGCACTCCAGGTGCCCATATACTTCATTCCTCCAATGATAGAGTCTGGAAGCTGATTAGTAGGAATCTTACCATCTATTAAATCCGCCTTATTGTTAGTAAGGTTAGTAATATCCCCTTCAATATTAGTAATACTCTGTTGAACATTCTCAATATCTTGAGTATGTTGATTTAATAAATCAGCGAGCTTATTATCAATTTCCTGCTTAGTATAAACATCACTACTATTAGCCTTACTATCTAAGATATTCTGTAGGTTTTCAATATCAGCTATTCTGATTACTACATCACCTATTTTACCATTGACAGAGGTTACTAAGTCAGTGTTGTCTATTTTAATCCATTGACCATCTGCATTAATAATGAGGTCTCCCTTATTGTATTGTATTCCGTCAAAGACACCATTAGATGTAACTAGGTAATATTTACCAGTAGAATCTTTATCTCCGGGAACTAATGCAGGTGAGTTGGTAGCAGCATCCCATGTTCCATCATAGTGAACAGAATTCTTAACATCATCGGGAAGCTGATCTGCTGGTATCTTGCCATCTACTAAGTCCGCTTTAGTATCAAGAAGTCCATCAACTTGCTCCTTAGTATATGCACCAGTTTGTTCTGCTGTTACTTTGTGTGGATTATTAAAATCTTTTATATGTGCCTCCAGACCATCACTGACTGAATTTTTAATAGTTTCATTCACCCATGCTGTAGATGGGATTCTATTAGAGCTATCATTTGGTGCTGGAGGATTCTCTACTTGAGGATTGCCCTTAAATACTGGAGAATCAATAGGAGCTTTAGTATCTAATTGTGCATCAACATAAGTTTTATCCGCTTTAGTATCTAAAGCAGCCTGTGTTGCTACTGAGACAGGTTTCTCTAAATCTGTAGTATTGTCTACTTTCCCTAAACCTACTTGCTCTTTAGTTACGTTATGTGGGTTGTTAGTATCGTTAATATGAGTAGTTATTGCACCTTCTAGTTCAGTTTCCTTAGTAGTTGCTCTTTCTATTTCAGCTCTAAGTCCGTCTGATAAGCTAGATTCTGCTGCTGTAGCACGTTCAGTTTCCTTAGCTATAGCATCTGCATTCTTCTCTATATTAGCAGTGTTAGCAGTAACCTTCTCATTAGTTGTAGTTAAGTCTCTTCTTAGCTGATTCTCTGCTTCTGTAGCTCTTGCTACCTCTTCAGATATCGCAGTATCATGAGCTGCATCCTTCTCAGTAGATCTTTCTACTTCCGCTTTAAGTGCAGCTTCTAATTCAGAAATATCTGTACTAGTTGAATCTTGAAGATTATCAATTTGCTTCTGCAAATCAGTTTCCACTCCAGTGGCTCGCTTAATCTCTGCATCTAAATCGTTTCTAAGTTGAGTTTCAACTTTATCAGCTCTAGTAGTTTCAGCAGTAATTTTATTATCTAATGCTTGTTCAGCTGCTTTAGCTCTGTCAATTTCAGCCTGTAATGCGTCATTTGTATCAGAACCACTAGATATAATTCTATCAATAACTACATCAAGAGCTTCATCATTATGAGTTAGGTTATCTGTAGTACCCTTTACATAGAGAGTGTTATCCCTCTTCTCAAGTATTTGATACTTACCAACATACAATCTAACGTCTGCTGATAGTTTGTCAGTACCTCCTCCTAATACATCTTCCTTTTCAAGAACTACAACCTTAGTAGGATGGCTGTTATCAACTTCCCATTCCCTAATAAGTGTTCCTACAGGAATTACTAATTCTTGTTTACTTCCATCAAGGAGTTTAAACACCATTATAATAGCTTCCTGGTCTGGGTCGTATTTAGCACTTTCTACAATAGTAGATAATCCTATAGTATGTCTACTAATAATGTTATCATTAACCTTTACAGTTAAGATTCCATTCTCATATTCAGTTTCTAATTTGTAGAATAGTCCGTCATTCTTAGCTTGAATACCATTACCATCGTTAGTAGAGATTTTAACGTCAGCTGATAATACAGTTTTAGTAGTCTGCTTATTAATAGTTAAATCAACTGTGTTAGTATCTTCTACTTCTAAGTTGCAGTTATTAATAGCTTCGTTAATAAGACTGTCGAGAATTTTAAGTGCATTCATTACTGATGTAGCATCTTTCAAATAATAAGTTTCCTTATCAGGATTATATGCTCCATCACCACTAAGTCCCACACCAACTTGTGTCTGGTCTAGTTCAGTTTGTAAATTAGCATCTGTATTCTCAGATTGTGCTTTAAATTCCCTAACAAAGTCCTCTATTCCTCTAAGAGTTCTAAAAGGTTCAGTTGGAAGAGGATCTCCCATTATATCTGCAACCAGTGTATCTAGTACATCTTGCAACACATCAGTATCCTTGAATCCAGCTAAGAAATCAAGTAATTCTGGAAATGTGTCAATAGAATCAGTATCAGGTTCTCTAGTTGCTAAGAATCTATGTAATTCTTTTGAAACAGCTGTAAGTGACTGATAATCAAGAGTCTTCAGATACTCTCTAATGTCATCAAGTTCAGTACCTACCGTAGCTTTAAGTTCTTCTTTAATAGTGTCTACCTTACCTCCATCTTCTTTTATAGCCTCTCTTAACTCAGCAATTGCTTCTGCTATTTTAAGTAAGCTATTAAGATCTTCCGGAACAACTGTATGGTCAGAACTTCCATAAATTGCATCATCAGCTACTTGTCTGTCATAAATCTCTTTCTCTAACTTCTCTGCTAGCTCCTCTAGACTTTCTACTGAAGTAGAATCAATAAGTTTAGTAAATTCTAACTCATCATTCGTCTGCTTCTTAGTAACCCACCACAGGGATTGCTCTCCTGTGGCTGAGTCAGCTACTAGTTTAAGCAATCCCTTATGAAGAGTTGCAGCTTCTTCTGGGGAGCTGTAAAAGTCCTTTAGGGCAGTTTCATTCTCAAATATGAAGTTGGCTTCCATAGGGAAACTACCCATACGTTTGAAGCTACCAATTAGTTCGGAATACTTTCCCATTATTCTTCGAATTTAAATGTTACTTCTGAGTTTAACATTGCTAACGCTTCTCTATATACATAGAGTTTATATATAACATCTTCTGGAGCTCCTGGAACTTTAAATGGAATATCACTGATAACATCAAATGCTTCAATTCCAAATTCTTGAGCAGGAGTAACAACCCCAATTAAATCGTTGTAATCTTTAGGTATTGCAACAAATAAATGTTTGAGTTCTTTAGGTGATGAGAATTCATACTTGTGTTTGATTTCTGTAACATCGTCTCCAAAGGATTCAAACTTATTGTTAATAGGGTCGTCATTAACTAATTCCTGAAGATATTCAAAGGTTACGTTAGAGGCTACATACCATTTAGGTAACAATCCTACAAACACATGCAAGCTAACTTTAGTAATAGAAGATGCTTCGTACTGAACTCCATTTAATAGTGTTACTACAAATTTAAATTCAGTATCTTCGTAAATTGGTAACGAATTAACTACATGCATTCCGGTTTCAAAATCATCCGAAGTAAAGGTTCCAATTAATTCTCCATTTTGATAAAGTTCAGCATACTGAATAGTAAGAAGTCCACGAATATACATTTCCACTTTTACTGTATCACCCATGATACATGTAGGGGGAGATTTAACATCTACTGCTTGACCATAGAATATTGCATCCATAATTTCTTGGAATGTTACTTCTCTTGATAATTCAGTTTCATCTTCTACAAATCCTACAGTAGTTTGCACTGGACCACTAGTAATCCAAATAGGTTGTAGTTTATCTACTGATTCTCCTATTTCTTCTTTCAGCCTATTCAGCTGACTCATAACTACTAGGTCGTCCTCTTCTGTTCCTTCAACACCTTTCTGAGGTGCAGTAAACGGAACTGTACCATCACGCTGTACATAATGCTTGCTGTAAATCTCTTTAAGAGTACCATGAGGATCGTATTGATTTACATGCTCTTCTATAGCCCCTTTAGCAGCATCTGCTACTAATTGATTAATAATTGCATCAATTTGATTTCTAGAATATGTTTCAGCTCTAGAATAAGTTTCTGATTTCTTGAAGTAATTATTAAGTCTCTGATTTAGTAAGCTTAAGAATCCATGTGGATCAGCATCAACCAAATGGTTAAACATTACATCATCTACATATTTCTTAGTAGATAAATGGTTATCAGCTTTAGGTGTAACTCCTAATTGAGGTCTTAAGAAAGCTACGCTGCCATCACTCTTTATGCAATTGTTAACTAATTTGTCAACTTCACTTTTAGTGTACAATTCAGCCTTCTTATATATCTGGTCAACAGTAACATATACCTTAAGTATTTCTTCTACTAAAGGAATTATATTATGCGGGTCTGTTTTAGCTAAATGACTGTTCAATAAATCAGTCACAAATCTCTTAGTAGTTAAATGAAAGTCACTTACTGGATTAACACCAGTTTGAGGTGCAGTAAATGGCGTAGTTCCATCCTGCTTTACCAATCCCTCAAATTTACCTTCTATCTGAGGAAGAATATTATGCGGATCGTCTGTAGCTAAGTGGGTATCCATTGACTGTTTGACAGCTTGCTGTATTCTATTGTCAGCCGATGCCTTGTCATATACGTCGTCTACGCCTACTGCACGTATATTTATCCTAGCTATATCTTTATCCGACTCTGTTTTAAATTCCCCCAGATGCCCATCTATAGTTAAAAATTGTGATGTGTCTATAACCTCGTTTGTTGGATTAGCACACTCACTTCCAGAACTACCTGGTACTAAAATAGTGTTATCTGCCATTTATGATTAAGATAAAATTGTTCTACAAATTCAGACCTACTAAGTTCGTTATCTTCTAGCAGTCCTATTAAGCTAATCTGTTCTAGAATTAGCTGATAATCATATCTGTGGCCCCTTTCAATATATCTGAGTAAGTCGGTATACTCACAAATGACTTTCTTCTTAAGAGCATCCACAACCTCTTTCTGGCCACTTTCTAAACTCGGATTTACACAGTCCATTACATCCTCCTATTTGTTCTATGATTCTCTCTGCCTCAGCTAACTGATTAAATTGAACCATATACTTAATTACGTTAATAGTA
>ERZ791620.659-NODE-659-length-16753-cov-2.452749_pt1 | contig 16753 bp, 22 predicted proteins | sample MGYA00509962_ERZ791620 | MGnify/ENA primary metagenome ERZ791620 (study PRJEB30046, sample SAMN00715162) | human gut metagenome | study: EMG produced TPA metagenomics assembly of the A metagenome-wide association study of gut microbiota in type 2...
ATATTTATCGTACAGCAATTCTTTGGTCAGGTGAATGTCGTCTGCCCTCAACAGCTTTTCTTCGACAGGAAGAGGTTCTGCTGCCAACGTATCGACTATCTCCGAGGTCATGACTTCCGGCTTATACGTTTCCGACGCAGGCGTCACCTGCTTGCCGGCCTCGCGACATCCGACAAGCACACCCAGCAGCAACAGACTAAAAAAGATATCCAAGCGTTTCATAAACAGGACATAACAGTATACACGAATTTTACATACGAAAATAATATTTTTCTGAATACCGAACAATATATTCCCCACAAATTATACAGCAAACTTATCCTTCCCGTAAAATACCCGACTCCTATTTCCATGCATCCCAACATTTTGCAATAGGATATTTCTAAAATCAAAAGCAATAGCCGATACTTGCATAAAAGCCTATCTTCTTCACCCGATCCGAATAATCAATAGTAGCACTGACAGGTCCCCAGAAACTGTTATAAGAATATTTTATACCCATTCCCCACATATCTTCTCCATGCAGTATTTCATCCATTTGACCTGCATGCAACATATAATTGCCCACACATGACAAATAATGTTTTTCTGCCAACTTGAACCTTAATTCAATCCGAGTTCCTATCGCTTTATTCTCTACATGCTCGGTATAGTGAATGCCATAAAATGATTGCTGTCCAAACATATACCGATCATAACATTCTCCCCCTACAAAATTGGAATAATATCCGGGGACTTTATCTCCGAAAACAAAACGTCCAAACAATTCCGGCAATACACAGATTTTATCGCTTATGCTATACGCTCCTTTAATTCTAAACACAAAAGGGAAAAACATATAGCGGCTTTCATCAAATATCCTGCCTACATACAATTCGGGAATCAGACGAACATTGACGCCACGGGTAGGCAGTTCTTTATCATCAAAATTATCATATTCTACATCAAAATATCCCGATAAGAAATAGTTTCCCATTTTCTGATGCAAAGCATCATTGTATGCCGAATACCACTGTGACGTATTGCTGAACCAGTCATATTGAATACCTGTTTTATAATTGAATCTTCTATGCGAATCGTTTTTCATGTATACTTCGACATGATTATTCAAATACGACAAATGTTCTTTGTCTTCACCATATATTTTTAAAATAAAGTCTTTATATGCAATGCGATATGAAGCTCCCAATTTATTCATATTATTAATTCTGAAATTATAGTCTAAATCCAGCCAGGCATTTTTATTGATTTTGGCGGTAGCCGTTACATTATGTTTCTTCCATTTACCAATCGCACCTTGAGCTTTCAGAAGTACCGATGCAATATCTTCCGTATCAATATGCACCCCTATACCAATATTTCCTTTTCCCTTTTCGTGCACAGATATAACCAGAGTATTTTCATTGGCACCATTGTCTGGAACTATCAAATAAGAAACACGGTCAAATAATCCTAATCCCTGTAAACTCCACACTACGCTCTCTGCATCGGCAGCAGAAATAGTCATATCTTTATCAATCTTCAACATCTTATAAAGACTCATTTCATCCAACGTCTCCAAACCTTCTACACGGATAGAGCTTATATAAACCTGATTTGCTTTTTTCCTAAAAGCAGTCTTTTGCAGCGGAATATAATCACCCAACTTCTTTTTCAAAGCAATGATATCGTCCCAATGCTCTCTAGCAACTTTCTCGCCCATTGCTATCATTGTATCTATAGCCGATTGCTTGAAATCTGCCGATGTATACCCTTTTAGTCCCGGATTCATATACAAGTCAACATCCTTCTTGTTTTTCCTGTATTTTTCTTCTCCTGATAAAAATGCTATCCTGTTGGCAATACTCACTACATTCCCGTAGTCTGGTTCAACAAAGGCTTCTGTACTTAAATCGATCCCAATAGTTATATCAGCCCCCATTTCTTTTGCTACATCAACAGGGAAATTATTGAAAATTCCTCCATCCACCAGTACCATGTCATTCCTATATACCGGCTCGAAAACACCGGGCACTGCCATACTGGTCCGCATTGCCAAAGGCAAATTGCCTTTCCTGATCACAATTTCTTTTCCACTTTTCAAGTCTCCTGCTACACAAGCAAAGGGTATAGGTAAAGAATCGAATGATTCTATCTGATGATACCCTGCTGTCAACCCTGTAAATTTATTCAGTATGCCTTGCCCTTTAATGATGCCAGATGGAGCAGATATCTTTTTATCTGCCCCTAAAGAAACATTTACAAGGAAATGCTCTTTTTCATATTTCGTATTAAACGAACTGTACGGACGTGCTATCTGGTCGGTTAAAAGGAACATCCAATCTTGTGTCCTGACCATACTGTCAAGCTCTTCGGCAGTATAGCCAATGGAATAAAGACCACCTATTATTGCTCCCATGCTTGTACCGCTAATAAAATCTATAGGTATTTCAGCTTCTTCCAATACTTTAAGGACTCCAATATGGGCCACTCCTTTGGCTCCTCCTCCACTGAGAACCAAACCCACTTTGGGCCTCACCTCGCCCTGCGCCATTAGCCCATTCGTAAAACACAGACATAACAGAACAAGACAAATTGCGTACTTACTCAAAGTCTGCTTTATCATAACTATATCATATTTTATCAATCCCATAAAATTCCACATCTTGAACTTAAATGATCTTACTTTCGCATAATTATCACCGCTGGTTGTTCCGCATAATCAGCTCTCCACTTCATAATTGCAAACAATACAAAAACGTCATAAAAACCATCAGATAAATATTTGAAGTATTCAAACATTATCTGACAGTAAAATTATATAGCCCAATAACAGACAAACGCCGTTTTATTGTCCTGTATCTTTCTGATACTGAGTTACCTTTATCTTATAATCAATACAAGCATCTGTATATCTATTGCGGCTCTTCTGATATAGTCCCTGTGCATCAAGCAACTCGGACAATGAACATATCCCCGAATGATAATTGTTTGTCTGCATCCTCAGATTCTCTTCCGATTCGCTGACAGCTGATTCTGCAAGTATAATCTGCTTATATGACTCAGTCAATAAATTCCAGCTCTGCTGCATTTTCAACTGTAACTTCTCCCCGCCATCCTGTTGCTGCTGTAGTGCCTTCTTTTCCTCTAACTTTGAACGCTTAAACTTATGGCTTCCTCCCCACCAATCAGAAATTGGTACACTGAGCGTAGCCATCATCACAAAATGATTGCGGCTTCTATCAAACATCCAATCTTCGTATGCATAAGTAACTCCTACTCCTACCGTAGGCAATTGTTGACCCAAAACAATTTTTCGTTTCAACTCATGTACTTCCACATTCTTACCTAATAATTTATAAGCAGATAATGAAGGCAACATGGACTGATGATCCACTAAATATTCTGCGGGATTTTTTATCTCAACATCAATTTCAGGAACATCAATATATGATGCGGAATCGAGCGGAATGCCTATATACTGACACAAAGCCATTTTAGAAAGCTGCATTCCATTCTCTACCTGCAACCGTGTACTCTGCAATTCATTCTGTTTTAGCTGTACAGTCAACAAATCGTTATGAGTTGTTATGCCTGTTTTTACAGCAAGGCTTACATCTTTATGCAAATTCTGTAACAGCGTATCAAGTATGGCTAATGTTTTTTCTGCTTCCTTCAAAGACACTATTTTCCAAAAGTATGTCTCTGTTTCCAGTTCCACTTTGTCGGCCGTCATATTAAGTTGTAAACGTGACGCCTCCAATGCCGTTTTAGCCAATTTATTAGAGTTTACAATCTGCCCTCCTGCAAAAATAGGTTGTATGGCAGATGCCGTTATCAAATTTCCTTCCTCCAAAACACCCACTTCCATTGGTGTCTCCAATCCTAAAGAGGGAATTGGCGGTATGACACCTTCAATCAAATTATCATCGGCCTTATAAGAAACAGCCCCAGCCGTAATCTTAGGAAAATATTTTGTGAAAGCATCCTTTTGAGTCTGTTTGGCGGCAGCAACATCTATCCGGCCAGTTTGCATATCTACATTGTTCTTTAAAGCCATTCCCTTACATTCTTCCAATGTAAGAATGCGTTTCTCCTGTGCAATAACCTCTGATACTGTTCCAACAAACAATATGCTTAATATCAAGAATCTAATTTTCATATCCAACATAACATTTCATTATATTACTGGTTTTCAAACTGTAACAATCTTTTTCTCTTTTCACTGCTTCCACTGAATATCATCCAGTAGCATACGGGGAGCACAGTCAACAGAAATATCATTGTAATCAGTGTTCCGAAAAATATCACTGTCCCCATAGGCATCCAAAGTCCACTTCCTCCCAAAATCATAGGAATAACTCCCATAGAAGCAGCAGCTGATGTCAGAAAAATAGGGCGCATACGCCGAGATGCTGAATAATAAATGGCATCCTTCACACGCATTCCTTCCTTATCTCTTAATTCTTCAGCATAATCGACCATGATTATTTCATTACGTACAATAATACCCATAAGGCTCGTGATACCCAAAACACAAGTTACTCCAAAATCCAACCCCATAATTCTTAATCCGACAGCAGTACCAAACACACACAATCCCATACTGCCAAATATCAATAATACTATGTTTATCCGATGGAAATGAGCTAACAGGATAAAAAATATCATAAAAGCAGCAATCTGCAGAGCAACCATGATAGTAGGCATGTTATCCTGATTCTCTTCCAATTCACCACCATACTCAACATGAATTGTAGAAGGCAAATTCAAACCTTTAATTAATTTATCTACTTTTTCATTGACAGATAAAGTATTGTATCCCCTACAGGGCTCACCAAGTATTGTAACTATATCCACTCCATTCCTACGTACAATCTGACCATCCTTCCAGATAGGAACAATATCTGCCACTTGCCTTAAGAGAACATTACTCATACCACCATAAGCCGGAATTTGCTCATTCATCAAGTCTACATTAGTTGACTTATCGGATTTGGTACTTTTCACGACGATTGGGACATTATAATCTCCTTCCCACACATTTGCCAAAGGCAATCCACTACCATATCGCAATGCCAATGTGCCCTCCAATACCATGTTGCTGATGCCCAAACGCGAAGCTTCGTCTTCCTTAAGCCTAACCTCTGTACAGGCAAGAGGTTCGTTACGATCTGTACGTACATGTTGCATCTCAGGCATATTTTTCATCAATGCAACTATCTGTTGTGCATAATATTTCAACGAATCTGAGTTTTCACCACTTAACCTTATCTCAATAGGATAAGTAGCCATACTGTATATCAATTGCTTAAATTTAATAGTAGCCTCAGGAAAATAGTTTGTATATTTAGGAGCCAGTTCATCCAATATTTCGACAGTTTCTTTCACACCTTTGGTATTCACTATGAATTGAGCGAAATTACTTCCTGGTATCTGAGGAGCATATGATGAATGGAATCGGGGAGAGTTACATCCCTTAAACGAAGTAACTGATACTACCCTCTCATCTTTCCGAATGATACGTTCCAAACTGTCTGCCACCATAGCGGTTTTCTCGATTGAAGTGCCTGTCGGCATATAAATTTCCACAGCAAACTGATTACGATCGGCTGTAGGCAACATACTCTGTGGTTGTCTGGCCAGCATAACACTTCCTATCACAACAGATATTATTCCGATAGCGACAACTGTTTTGGGATATGCAAAACATAATGCAAGTACCTTATCATAAAATGACTGCAAAGTATCAAGAAATGAAAAATGTTTTTCAGTACCCTGCTTCTTCGCAATCGGCTTACGAATAAAATAGAATTGCATGAAAGGTACCAAAAGCATCGCAACCAATAGTGATATTGCTAAAATCAAAGAGATAGCCCAAGGAAAGCTTAATAGAAAATCATGTACTAATCCAACTGTTATCATCAGAAACGGAAAGAATGTAATGCTGATAGCAAGTGTAGCCGATAAAATTGATTTAAAGAAATGTATCGTACTCTCTATCGAAGCATGCCAACGAGACATACCCTCGGACAAACGTTCCAAATAACTATCGATTATTACAATAGAATTATCTACAATCATTCCTAAAGTTACAATCAAGGCTGCCAATGTCACAGTATTCAGTTCCACACCAAACGCATGAAACAACCCAAGCGAGATAAATATGGTAATAGGTATTGTAGAAGCTGCGACCAAAGCCACTTTCATAGGCAACAATAACATAACCACAATGACAACAGCCACGATAGCAATCAACAGTTCGCGCAAGAAATTCTGTACGCTATCATCCACAACTTCACTTTGGTCTGTTATTCTATAAATGCCAACATCCGATGGCAAAGTACTTTTATATGCATCCAATGTTCGATTTACCTCCTCACCCATTTTGACAATATTTTGCCCCTTCTTCATCTCTACACTAAGCAAAATACATTTTTTACCATTATTGGTTATGTAACTTTCAAATGGTGCATACTCTCTTTTTACATCAGCAATGTCTTTCAATCTTATATGGTTGCCCAAAGGATCAGTATAGACAATGAGTTGCTGAATATCATAAACTGTATTCAACGATTCTGCTACATAAATAGGTTGAGTATATGAATCATCTTTTATTCTTCCTCCTGATGTTGTGAATCCTTTTGCAAACAATTTGGCTGCTATCATCTGGTCGTTAAGGTGCGCCCATAAGGCGGTGTAATAAATATCTATTTAGCAATAGATTAGGTTAGAGTTCTATGAAAATAAGACCTACTGTCATCCGACTTATCCCAGAGGGAAACCCGAGGGGGAGTGTAGCATGTCGGAGAAGCCATAAGTCAGCCAACTGCCACGCTGCGACTGAATGGCAAGACAGAAAGACGGACATGAGGATGAAGCCTGAACTGGTTGAACAACAATCCAGTGGCACATACCAGGGCTGTGGCGGAAGGCAGTTACCAACGCCATATCGCATGTACCCCAGCAAGTGTTTAGGTTGTATGGGGCAAAGAACTGACTGCGACACGTCTGCAATAAGCAGATTAACGGACGAACGTTGCATCCGACAGTCTGTCATGCTTGTTATTACACCCGCTAAATGGGGATTGCCTAAACCGAAACGCCGAAAGGCTATAGAAGTCGTTCTTGAATATTCGGCATGGCAACGGAGCTTCCGTAGTAGTCCGAGCAGGGTAATGCCCTGCACATGGCGAAGGGAAGCAGTTATATAATCAATATAATCAAAGGAAAATGTGAGAGACATTATGAGAAATCCAAAGAATGTATTGAACAACTTAGTGAAACACAGCAATGTATCGGGCTATAAGTTCGAACGGTTGTATCGTATTCTATTCAATGAACAGATGTTCTATACCGCCTACCAGCGAATCTATGCCAAACAGGGCAATATGACCGCTGGGACAGACGGCAAGACAGTTGACGAAATGAGCATTCAGAGAATAGAAAATCTAATCTCCAAGCTTAGAGACGAAAGTTACAAACCCAACCCAGCCAAAAGGGTCTATATCCCTAAGAAGAACGGAAAGAAACGCCCGTTGGGCATCCCGTCTTTTGAAGACAAGTTGGTGCAGGAAGTGGTACACATGATACTGGAAGCCATATACGAGGGAAGTTTTGAAAATACCTCACATGGATTCAGACCACGTAGGAGTTGCCAGACTGCATTAAACCAAATTCAAGATACGTTTCTCGGAACAAAATGGTTTATAGAGGGGGACATAAAAGGCTTCTTCGACAACATAGACCATAACGTTCTGATTGGCATACTCGAAGAACGCATAGCGGACGAGAGGTTCATAAGGCTCATCCGTAAATTTCTGAACGCTGGGTATATTGAAAATTGGAAATACAGACACACGTACAGTGGAACTCCGCAAGGCGGCATCATTAGTCCCATACTGGCTAATATTTACCTTGACAAGTTCGACAAGTACATGGAGGAATACGCCCAATCTTTCAATAAAGGCGCAAGCAGAAGATTGGATAAGGATTACCGTCGGATTAAAGACCGTAAGAACAAGCTGGAAAAGAAACTGAAATCCGAAACCGATACAAAGGTACGGAAAGACCTTATTGATAAAATCAAAGGGTATTACCGACAGATGCAACAAATGCCTTGTGTCATGGAAATGGATGAAGAGTACAGACGGTTGAAATATGTCAGATACGCAGACGATTTCTTGATTGGGGTTGTCGGCAGCCATGAAGAATGTGGGCAAATCAAAGCGAATATCACACAATTCATGAAAGATAAGCTAAAACTTGAACTGTCGGCAGAGAAAACGCTTATAACCCAAGCACAAGAAAAAGCTAAATTTCTGGGATATGAAATAACCGTACGCAACTCCAAAGCCACCAAGAGAGATAAGAATGGAGTGCTCAAAAGAATGTTCAACCGCAAGGTTGTGCTTCTACTCCCGAGAGAGGTGGTCAAGAACAAGTTGATTGACTACAAAGCTATGAGGGTTATACAAACCAATGGCAAGGAGGATTGGAAGTCAAAGGCACGCAGTTATATGATGAACTGCAAACCGGAGGATATTGTAGCCCAATTCAATAAGGAGATAAGAGGATTCTACAATTATTACTCGATAGCGAACAATGTATCTACTCTTTGCAAAAGGTTCGGTTATATTATGGAATACAGTATGTACAAAAGCATCGCCAAAAAGCAAAGCAGCAGTGTACGGAAGATTAAAAAGAAATACTCGAAAGACAAAGACTTTGTAATCAGTTACACGGATGCAAAAGGGCAATGCAAATGCCGTGTGTTCTTTAATGAGGGTTTCAAGAGAAAAGACGCTCAATGTGATGCTAAATGCGACATAATGCCAAACACCAATTTTCTGCCAGCCTCAAGTCTTGTTGAGAGACTAAAGGCGGAACAGTGCGAGGTATGCGGAGCGCATGGCAAAACGGTGATGCACCATGTTCGTGCCTTGAAAGACTTGACAGGCAAGAACGAATGGGAACGCATCATGCTCAAAATGCACCGTAAAACATTGGCAGTCTGTCCAGAATGTAATGCTAAAATACATGGCAATGTATAACACTAAGTTGAATTATAACGGAGAGCCGTGTACATGGAGACATGTAAGCACGGTTCGGGGGCAGGCTCTCGGAAACCTACCGCAGAAATGCGGCAAGGCGCCGAGTGCCGAGCCTACGACATATTTGGCCAACTTATCCTGATTAAGTACCACCGAGATCTGTTCTTTCTGCATACCATATACAGTCATACGGCCTACACTTTTCACTTTACGCAATCTGTCTTGCAAATCATCCATATAGTCTTTCAGTTCACGATAAGTTTTATCCTGACTTTCCATGGTTATAAGCAAAGCAGAAGTATCTCCAAAGTCATCCAATACTTGAACTGCTAAAACATTAGCAGGAAGTTGTGATTTAAAGCCTGATATGCCATGCTTAAATTTACTCCAGAATTCATCCTTATTATTCACCTCATCATTGAGTTCCACCTGAATATATGTTATACCATCCCGATTAGTCGAAAAACTCTTTTCCTTTTTTACTTCTTTATAACTGAAAATATAATTTTCAAGGGGCTTCGTCACCTGTTCTACCATTTCCTCGGATGTATTGCCTGGTGCTACTGCCACAACTAAGCCCTGACGAACAGTAAAATCAGGAAATTCATTCTTCCGCATTTCAGGAAGGCTGTATATACCTAATGCAACTAAACAACATACTACCAGAATAATAATCTGACGGTAGTGCATGGCCCATTCTACTGCATTTCTTTTTTTTCGTTTCATCTTTGTGAGAGTTTTTATTCCATAAATTCTTATAATGATATAACAGTACCTTCACACACCTTATGTTGACCGGATACTACTATTTCATCACCAGTTTGTAGCCCAGATTCAATCACAATACCATCAGCGATATATTTTCCACAAGTCACAAATCTTTTTATTGCCATACCATTCTGGTTTACCCATACAAAAGTTTTATTGTGCTCATCTATTTGAATAACGTTGGCTGGAAGTACAATGGCTGTTTTACATTTTTCGCCCATCACAAAAACATCCGTCACCATTCCGGGCAAAAGCTGATTATTTATATTTTCTACCATTATTTTTACTTCATACGAACGGGACAAAGAATTTGCTACAATTCCTTTCTCGACAACATAACCTTCAAAACACATATCATCTGCAGCAGAAATAATGACTGTCGCCTTGTTACCTATCTGTATATCGTTAATATCACTTTCCGGTACAAACACCTTTATTTTAACTTGCTGCATAGACACTAATTCTGCAACCGGCACTCCCGGAGCTACATTTTGTCCTATTTCCACTTTTTTATCTGCAATAACTCCACTAAATGGAGCTTTAAGGAAACAGTCATTTAATTTTTTCTCAGCCATTTCTTCCATTGCTTGTGCCTGCTGAAGTTTGCTTTGTACATCTACCCATTTTATTTCGGGCAAACTATTCTCTTCATACAGAACCTTTAGCCTATTATAAGCATCTTGTGCCTGACATAAAGAAGCTTTTGCCACATTATAGCTACTCTTAAAGGTTGTTGTATCTATAGAAGCTATAATTTGTCCTTTTACTACACGATCGCCAGTTTTCACATATATCCTGTCTATTGTACCCAATACGGAGAAACTTAAAGAAGTTCCATTTGATTCTTCAACCGTACCCGAATACCTCTTATCCATAGATAATGGAATGCTTGTTACTTGCATAAAATTCACCTTCGTAACCTTTCTATTAACAGCCTGATTAGCTGAGTTTTCCTGGCACCCTATTAAAAACATCGGTATAGCCAGGAATGGTACTAAACACATTTTCTTCATCTTCGATATTCATTATTTTTAATTAATACTCAGATTAATAGTCCTATCCATATTTTTTCGTCTGCAAATATCGGATATAAGAAATCATAGAAAAAGGTCATATTAAAGATAGAATTGTCCCTATTAATCAACAAAGTTGCATAATAGGAATTTATAAAATACATTTGTTTCAAAAAAACGAGTAAAGATGAAAAAGATAGAGTCTATATCAATTCAGCAGCTTGATAATAAAAAGCTTGCCCAAAACAGATTAAAATCTGACATATTGTTATCTGCTAACCTTGGTTTTGACGATACGCTATTCAAACATCCAAGCCGAATGGATGCATTCGCTGCCATTTTTTGTGTCAGTGGTAAGGCAGAAGTTCAGATAAACCTAAAGAAATATGTTCTAAAAAGCGGAACTTTAGCCCTTCATGTTCCTGAAAACATTATTCAGATCAATTCTTGTGAAAATCTGATTGTATATCCATTTATTATATCATCAGAATTCATACAAAAGATACATTTTGAAACCAAAGATCTGATGAACCTGTATATGGCAGCCAAAACTTCGCCTGTATTAGACTTACAATATGAAGATATTCATATATTAGAAAAGTACTATTATTTAATGGAGAGCATACTGCAATCGGAAACAACCTACAAAGACCGTATGACTATCGGGGTAACAAGTTCTTTTTTATATAAGATATATGATATACTTATCAAGAAACTAAAAGAAAAGGAGTACACAAGAAAAATACCCGAACGATGCGAAATTGTATTTGAAGATTTTATTAAAGAACTCAATCTATTTAATGGCACCAAACACTCTTTGTCATTCTTTGCACAAAGACTAAACCTTACCCCAAACTATCTTTCGTGTAGAGTAAAAGAATACAGTGGCAGAACTGCAACAGAATGGATTGAAGAATCTGTAATCCTTGAAGCCAAAACGATGTTAAAACATACCAACCTGACCATTCAGGAAATCGCCTATAAATTAAACTTTCCAACACAAACGTTTTTCGGCAAATACTTCAAACGCATAACTGGCATTTCACCGAAACAATATCGCATGTCTTAAAGAATAGAACCGACTAAACTGTTATACCATAACTTGAGGAAATAATATGTTGATCAAGAAACACACCACTTTTTACCAAAGCAACCTTTTTACTTTCCAACCACTTAACACTAGTTCTGCTAAAGAAATAACTACTTCCTCAATAAAAAAAGCCGCTGAGAAATCAGCGACTTTTTTTATTCATGTGGAGCTGGAGGGATATTCCCCTACTCTTTCAAACTACTGATTTATAGGACAGTGTATTTTTGTCTATTTGTCTATTCGTCTGTTTTTGGCGATTTCTGTCTGCTATATTTTTGAGGTTACATTGACCTCTCAAAGTTTTTATAATTAAGAACTTTTGACTTGAAATACATTATTTCCTGCTTATGCCTATTCAGTTTATTCAATGTTGAATGTGAATAATGACAAGCATCTGTATCGTTCAGGAAGTCATATAAATCTGTTATTTTATCTCCCCGCAACTTACTAAACATATAAGCCCTGTCGGAAGAAGATAATTGCATAAAATATATCAATGACACCAATTCTTCAAGGCTAATTGCCATTTCATCAAAAAAGAATGTGGACGAATTGTATAATATATGAATGTTGATATAATCCAATAATATCCACATTCTTCCTTTTTTGAAAGAACGTTTAAATGAATGAGGATTGTATTCTCCACGGTGTTTCATTTGCTCATACTGAACCGGATAGATTTTATCCGTATCTTCCTTAAACCCAAAGTGAAGTAGAATATCAACCAATTCCTGTCCTGCTGAATATTCCATGACGGCTATCCTCTTTTTAGAGCACACAATTTTTTTAACTTGCACTGATATTTATCCCAAAGCTCTGAGTCCAACTTTCTACCAGAAGGGTTTGTAGCATCGTCATAGAACCAGATCCGTACTATCTCATTCTTTTCATTGCGGTTAATTGAGGTTGGACTTGCCGCCAAACTTTCCAGCAATTTGTCCGTGATCCCCTCATAACGGCAAAAGAATGGGGAATTATCTTCTATCCTTCCATGTTCCTTGCTTCCTAAATAGGTATACTCCCGATTGAAAAAACACCATTCACCTTTATCGTTCCGCACCATACCATAGGGCAGATTGATTCTGAAAAAATCAGTCATAAAATCTATATTATTTTAAATCCAACAATTTCAAGTTCTTGTCTCCAAACAGAAGTTTTAACGCCTGCTCCTTTTTCTCATCCTTCAACTGAATGGTGATAGATGCAGTCACCTCCTCACTATCCTTTCTTGCCGGCTGGTAAACTTCTGGGTAAGTGAAAAGGTCTATCAGTCGCATTCCAAGACCTTTTGCCATTTTAGAAAGTTGCCATATAGTAAAATTGGTTATTCCATTAATAGCTTTACTGAACTGTGCCTGAGACATACCTGCATATCCAGCCACGGCAATCTGAGTTAGATTCCTGTCATTCAATATCTTTCTTATATTTTCAGTGACCGGATGCGGCCCCTCTGTTCTCTTTGCTTTCATACTTGAAATTTACGAATTGAATCCCAGCATATTATTTCTTTTAATGAATAATTTATTCAAAAAAACAGCTAAATAATTTCTTAAAACGAAATATTATTATTTCCTTTGCATCGAAATAAATCTTAGACAAATGTATAACAACGATTCAATCCCTACAATAGCGAAAATACGCTATAAGTTCCGTAAAGGCTACCTGCAGGTGAGCCTGGCAGATAAAACAGAACTAAGGAAGGAACTGATGCAGGCGTTAGGCATAAGCCGGCTGACGTATTTCTCAGTCGTGCTAAACCGCGGCATCGTTAACATCAGCCTCCCCCGCTACGAGGCCATCAACCACATCTTCGCCCGCCGAGGCATCACCGACGTATGGACCACCGAGGAAGCATAGCCACACTGACCGTCCGAGAGGGGCAAGTGGCCGAGCGCATCGCCTGGGGTGCCTCGCAGAAGGAGGTGGCCGATGACCTGGGCATCTCCCGCTACACGGTGGACAACACGTTGCGGAAAATCTATCAGAAGCTGCATATCGGCAAAATCAACGAGTTGTCGGCCTGGTGGTTCTGCACGACGTTCGGCATCAGCTTCGACCTCTCGCCACTGAAACGCACCATCGGAGCCATCTGCCTGACCTGCCTGTTCATCGGCGGGGAGATGATGGACAACTACCACTTCTGCCGGTACCGGACAGGACGAGTAAGAATAGAACACATCGAACGAATAAGAGAATAACCATTATGACCAAAATCAAAAGATACAAGCTCGATTCTGACATGTACCAGTTCCACAAGGACTTCCTCCGCCTTCTTCCTGACATCAAAATGGAAGGGATAAAAGACGGGCTGATGTGCGTGGTGAACCGTTATGTGACGATAGATATCATCGCACTTGACAAGGAATTAAGGCGTATATATCCAGACGAATGGGAGCACATGTCGATGATAGAGATGATAGAAAAGCATTACGGCCACGAGGCTGTACAATTCATAAATGCAGTTATATGATATACGGATATTTACGAGTGTCGTCAGACGAGCAGGACGTCAACTCACAGAAGCAAGGGGTCGATAAATTCGCCGAAGAGCACGGCTGGCATATAGACCAATACATCACCGATGAAGGCGTATCAGGAGGAAAAGACCCCGACAAACGAAACCTTGGGCCTCTGCTGAAATTGCTGCAAAAGGGCGACATCATCATCAGTTCGGAGATAAGCCGCCTTGGCCGTGACCTGTACATGGTGATGGACATCCTTCACTTCTGCATGGAGCGCGGCTGCATCATCTACACCGTGAAAGATAAATTCATATTGGGTGATGATATCCAGAGCAAGGTATTAGCTTTTGCCTTTGGCCTGTCCGCCGAGATAGAAAGGCAGATGATACGCCAACGCACAAAGGAAGGTTTGAGGTTGCGGATGAAAATAGGTGTGCTGCTTGGCAGGCCACCCGCTGTCAGCCCTTCGGTTTCCGAACGGTTTGAAGCCCAAAAGGAAGCCATCTTGGAGCAGCACCGTTGGGGCGTACCGAACAGGAGGCTGGCCGAGAATTTCCACACCACCCGCAACACCATCGACCGCTTGCTGCTATCATGGGGCGTGAAAGATTTCGATAAAAGCTGGTACAAAAGGATGCGTGAAAAGAAGAAGGCGGAAGCCAGGAATAATCGCATGATGAAGTACAAGGATGAACCATTCAAGTGCGTCAGCATCGACCGGGAATTGATGAACGGGCTGATATTGGAAGACTTGACAATCCCCCAGATTGCAGAGCGCCTTCCGCAATACAGCTACGAACAGATATATGACACCATCCTCTGCGACCTGGAGTTCAACAACCTTTACCGGAGGCACGGGCAAAAGAAAATAAGGAAAAGCAAATGACTGAAAGACCAGCGGCAAGGTACGCACGACCTGAAAGGCAGAAGTCTCGCATGACAGCCCGGAACAGACGGGCACACCTCCCCTCTACACCCGAATGGTAGCGGGCAAAGGGATATAAGTCCACACAAAGGCCTGGGAGCGACGGCGGTTCGATTCCGCCAAGGGGAGCCAGACGATTTATGAACCAACAAAAAAATGTATGAAGATGAAAACAGAAAAGCTTTCACTGGACACCCGCGTGGCCAACGCGCTGGTGGCCAGAATCACCGAAGAACGATGGCCGGTGCACGCACAACCGGGCATCCCCTTCCGCACGGAGAACGGCAACCACATGGCGGACGTCACCGTGGAGTACGAAGACGATTTCCCGTTCGGCGGGAAACTGGACGAGACCATCAACCGAGTATTTAACTTAACACCTGAAGAACCATGACCGTACAAGAACTAATTGAGAGACTCGAAGAGTGCGACCCGGAAGCGCAAGTGTATCTGAACACCGGAGACCTGAACCTGATGGAAATCAGCAGCGTGAAAGAACATATACCGACTAATTCAGTAATAATAAGCTGAACATATAAAATAAGGAGAAACAATTATGGATTATATACCAATAATTACAGCGGAAAGAGCCAGGAAACTAGCTGAAGAGAAAGAACAGATTCGTAGAGTGATGGAACTTATCTGGCAATCAGCGATAGATGGTGAGAAATCTATCATTCTCGACAATCTAAATGAGAAGACCATTGAAGAGCTTGAGATTTATGGTTATCAGATTGAAGAGAGAATGGCGTTGACTGATAACCCTTCGTATTATATAAGTTGGAAATAATATACACTATGGCAACGGACAACACCCCAAAAAAGAAGATAGACCCTGCCGAAGCAGGCATATCGATGGCCGGACTGGACGGGCCGAGTGCTTACATCGGCGGACAGGAAAAGTACCGGAGAATATTCATCCGCCTGCGAACGCCCTACGAAACGCTGACATGCAGCCCCATCGAAGACGGAGCGGACTTTGCGCGGAGGGCATCCATCATCGAGAACTGGTTCAATTCCATTGTGCGGAAAGGGAACTTCGTTCTGACGTTCGATGCCGTGCAGGTGACCGAAGAAGAAGCCGACAGAATACAACAACAATCAATCACCGAATAAACTTTTTCACCCCAACCCCTTGCAATCCAAAAAATAATCACTATGTTTGCAACGCTTATCAATAACATACAACCGAATGCAGCGCGACAGCTTGCATTTATCCATGCAGGCATTTTTTATGTCCGCAGACATAGTAGTATTACCTTATATAGGCATTCGTGTACCCCCGTGTATCGGCTTAATGGCCATACAGCATTTGGTTGTAATGTGATAAGCAGCGGGACAGGCACGAATGCCTTTTTATTTGTATTATGTTACAACTTACAACCAATTCCAACGCCGCACTGCTTAGCGGCCACGGAACGTCGGCCCACGAAACGGGCGCACCGTCTCCCCCCCACACGAAA